>Ga0316605_10000115_pt1 | contig 76777 bp, 61 predicted proteins | sample OWC_soil_day20_n_FD_207666 | JGI IMG/M metagenome (GOLD analysis project Ga0316605, IMG submission 207666) | Wetland soil microbial communities from Old Woman Creek delta, Ohio, United States - OWC_soil_day20_noCT | ecosystem: Environmental > Terrestrial > Soil > Wetlands | place: USA: Ohio...
AAATCACTAATCTTGTTTTTTCTTTTCGAATCCCCTCTCACAAATCAACGAGGGGTTTGAAAAGAAAAAACTACAAGAATCTTGCTCCTGTAGTTTTTCATTTACACAATCTTTTGGACAGTGTCTGCGTTTAATATCCAGTTTCGGGCAGCTGCTTGCCAGTCCTGCATGGGAGCTTTGCCACCGACTTTCCAACCGTTGCTTTGAAAGTAATTAAAAAACTTATCTGCTTCTATTTGGGAACTACTTTGCTCAAGAAAGTATTTCCTAATAGATTCAATATCCGGAGGACTAACAACCCCTCCAGATTTATTTCTTGTTTTTTTACTATCCGGTTCTATTTTTTCACCATTAACTTCCACTACTTTTACTCTATTTTTTGAAACTTTCAACACAATATCATTTTTTGATTGGGTGCTCTCATTTTCAATATTTGTATTTAAAGAGTTTATATTATTTATATAAGGTACTAATGCTTGTTCAATGCTTGTTTCGATATTAGTACGGTCGGGGGCAAAAACAGGCTTAGCACTTGACTGTAAATCGAACAGGTAAACAAGACTCCCTTTGAAGGGATTGTAAGAAGGTAAATATTGAATATAACCAAAGTTATGCAGGTCTTTTATACACTTGTGATAGGTGGCTTTTGCACTAATTTTACTGATACGCATTAGTTCCTGCCGTGAGATTGTAACCGGATTCCGGAATCGTTCAGCGTTCCAGAATTGGAATACAGCCATGTATAAACTAACATGAGTTGGATTGAGGCGGTTATCGACCGCCACCTTTTGGAAAAAACCACTGAGTTGAAGAATGTAATTCATGTTATTAGATTTTAGAGTACCCCCAACCCCCTAAAGGGGGCTTTAGGATTTGTTTTTTGAAAGTAATTTTTCAATATCTGTGAAGTTGTAGTAATTGGTACCTCCTATTTTGGTATATGGTAATGTTCCATTTATTCGGAGTGTTTGGAGAGTACCGGGTGAAATGTTGAGTAGTTTACGTACCTCAACAGATTTCAGCCATTTCTTGGTTACTGGATTTTGTTGTTCTTTCAACAAATCCTTTATATCCTGAAGGAGTTCGGTTTTGAACTCCTTCAGGTCTTCGGTGGTTATGATTTGAGCAGACATGTCAATTTAATTGATAATGAATAATGCATAATTGATAATGGAATAACCCCAAACCCCTAAAGGGGCTTAAGATTTGCAATTCGCGAATTGCGAATTAGTCGTTGAATGAGAGTGAGCGGGAGATCCAGCCCAGGAGGAATTTTTTACTTGTTGGTCGACGACGGATAATGTTCATGTAATATTCGATTTTGGCGACTGTGAGCTCAGCCTGAAAATATCCAAAGTCGATAGAATTTATCTTATTGAGTGTTTGTTCTCCAATTATTCCATCGATTTTGGTTCCGACAATTGATTGTACAAGGCGTACAGAGGTGGAAAGACCGGAATTTACTGCGAAGTCAAATACAGATTCAGCGGAAGTCTGATTTTGAATTTGATCAGCTTTAAGAGGCTTCCAAAATGTATCGAGATAGAATTTTTCAACCAAGCTCTGAAGCCTGATATTTGTATTTAACGATTTTGGAAAGTCGGGGCTGATTTTACTCTTATCGATAATTTGCCAGCCCGACCAAGAGCCGTGAGCGTTACGAGAAATACCTTTGTAAGTTTCACCACCGAGATCATCGGGGTCGTTGACGTAACCACCTTCGTGAGAAAGCACTTTTAAAAGTGCGAAATTGAATTTTGCCATAATATTTAGATTTTAGAACCAAAACCCAGACCTCACTCCAACCCTCTACTTGAGGAGAGGGCGCTAGAAGACTTAATGGTTATGATTAGTATTTAGCAAATTTGGTGGGTTTTGGTGGATATTTTTGCCAAGGTATTACCAACTTGGTAAAAATTTTTTTGAATATATTTTGAGAAATATAATAATGGGAAGTTGCTTTACAATTGAGTTTATTGCTAAAAACGATCTGTTTTTGATAGTAGGAGTGTAGAAGCAAAAACTACCAAGTTGGTATAATCTTGGTAGTTTTTGATGATAAAAAGGATGATAGAATTATATCCCAAATTCTTCGTCCATGCGTTTCTCGAGGCAATCGGCCAAGTATCTTAAAAATGAAGTTCGGTCTTTTTTGCGACCCTTGATAGCAATATAAGTACGGTAATAGTCACCTAGATCTATATTGAAAATATTTTGTAATCCACTCATTATCTCCCGAATATCGGCATTACCATTATCAAGCATCTTTGCAGCATAAAGCGCATATCCCAACTCAATGACAGCTGCTTTAGTTCCAGTCCATTTGTTCTTTCTGTTTGTTTGTCGGTGGTTGTGTGAGGAGAATGAAAACCGGTCAATGTATTGTAATTTTTTGTTCAGGAAGATTCTTAACATCTCGTTGGAGAGTATTTTGGCTACTTTGTAGTCGTATCCAGTGGAGAAATCCGCATCGTTGATAAAATGTGAGCTATCTATACCAAGCCTGATATTAGGTTTGCACCTACGAAAGTAATATTCGTCCAGATGTACCGCATTGGAACGGTAATATTGGTAAAAATCCAAATTGCGGTTAAAAAAGAAAGTTAGGCTGTTCAATTCTTGTTCATAGTAGTTTTTCTGGCTGATATTGCTTCCGTTGGGACGTTTTAATTCAATTGTATATATTTTATTGAAATAGATTAACTGGCTAAGGACTTGAGGTTTCATTTTTTTGAAAAAGTGAATTTCGTCCTGTTCATTTGTAAAATCGCATTCAATAAGTTTATTCTTCAAAACATTCAATTGATTTTGTAAAAACTCGACCATTTCTAAAGCTTCATCCATCGAAATATCGCAGCCTTCTATATCTATAGAAGAAATTTTATCTGAGATTTCTTCTATTATCAGATCAAATGTTGTTTTCATGACTTATACAATGAAAAAACCTTATTTACCATAATGTATAAATTACTATAATTCAAAACTATCTGTTGTTTTTTTATAATTAAAAATTAGAAATCGCACGATGATTTGAAATAATTTCTGTCTATTTAGTATTTTTGTCTCTTTTCTATATAGAATGCAAATTAGAGTGTTATTCGATGTTCTAAGTTATTTGTGTCTATTAATCTTGAGTGATTTATTATATCATCTCCCACTCATTCTTCAAAATAGCATATTGAAGTGTATTCTCATATTTTGGCGTTCCATCCGTGTTTTGAGTAAAGGATATAAACTCCATAAAACATCCTTCCTTTCGCATGCCAAGTCGCTCGCAAAGCTTTTGTGAACGGATATTTGTCTCTTCCAAATAAGCATAAATCCGACGTGCATCCTTCTTATTGAATAGAAATTTAAGATATGCATTCGCAGCCTCGCTTGCATATCCTTTTCCCTCAAATTCTCCGTTAAAATGCCAGCCTACACTGTATGTATCAGGCTCTTCTTTTTGCGCAAAAAGATTTCCAATGATTTTATCACCATCTTTCAGACAAACGACTAATTGAAGTTCATCTTTTTTTCTCTGCTCAACATTAGCAAAGGCTTCTTCCAGAGTGTCGAGTTTTTCATCGAGAAAGCAGTTTACGCGAGGGCTTGAAAGATAGGCATATAACCCGGCTGCATCATTTTCCTGAAAGGTTCTTATTATTAATCGCTCTGTTTCAATTCGTATCATACATCAATTACATTCGCCATTATTTTACTTATCTAACCATTTTTTTAGCAGAGGTGCTTTTTCTCTGCTGACAATTATCTCTATCGCTGAGTTATACCTTAAAACAATTTTCAACTTTCCGTTAATTTCATTCTTTATCATACTCACACTGTCGATATGGATAATGAACTGTCGGTTCGCCCTGAAAAACTCATCGGGATTTAATTCATCTTCCAACTCATCCATTGTTTGTGCCAATATTTCGCTGTTTCCGTCACGGGTGACGAGGTAAGTGATTTTCTGTTCGGTGAAAATATAGCCAATCTCACTTACCGTTAGTGTTTTATATCCATTCGCTCTGGGCAACAGAAACCTTCTACGAAAAACAGGCGACTTTTCCCTGAAAATATGCAGCAATTGCTCCAATTCCAAGCTGGGTAGGCTCTTTCTCCTTTCTATATCTACTTTTTCCAGGGCAGCTTCAAGCTCTTCTTTTTCAATGGGTTTCAATAAATAGTCGATACTGTTAACCTTGAATGCCCTGACTGCATATTCATCATAGCTGGTAGTAAAGATAACAGGACTAATAACATCCACTTTATCGAAAATATCAAAACTCAAACCATCCGATAAACGAATATCCATCAGGATGACATCGGGGGCATTTTCTTTTTTCAGCCAGTTTATACTTTCTTTTACGGTTTCCAAAACACCTACCACTACAAATTCCGCTGAAATATCGGCTAATAAACGTTGTAATCTGGAAGCATTATGCTTCTCATCTTCTATAATAAGTATTTGCATAGCATCATATATTATTGATTAATGGTAAAGTAACACAAAAATGAGCGGTAGTTTCTTCTATTACGGGCAGCTGTTCTTCGGATAAAATACGGTATCGATCAATAATATTTTTCAGTCCGATACCTGTTGCTGGAAAGGCACTGGAAATCCGTTGCAGATTATTGCAGACTATTATTTCCCGTCCATCGTTCGATGATATTGTAATAATCAGGGGCTGCTCTTTGGTGGCAATATTGTGTTTTATGGCATTCTCAACCAGTAGTTGCAATGAAATAGGAGGAATATACAAATTTAGAGATTCTTCATCTATGTCAAAAAGAACCTGCACATTATCGGCATGGCGTATATGGATTAAGTAACAGTAAGCTTTGACAAACGCTACTTCATCGCTTAGTAAGACAATATCTTTTCTTAAGTTTTGTATCATATATCTATACACCCGAGAAAGATTTTGAAGAAATAGGTTTGCCATTTCCCGGTCTTCATTAATAAGTTCAGATAAAGTGCTGAAATTATTAAACATAAAATGAGGATCAAGTTGCATTTTCAACGATTGCAATTCGGACTGCATTGCTGTCTCTTTCAGTTCCATAGCCTTTAGCTGCAAATCCTTCGCTTCAGAAATGGAAGCTTTCCATCTGTTTAGCAAATAATTTCCGGTGTGTACGGCACTTACAAATAAAGACGCAATAATGATAGCAACGAAGAACTGCCATGTTTCTAAAAACTCCTGCTGCGTGAGTGGCATGTCGCCGAATATCCATTCATATATTTGCCCCTGAAGGAATATAAGAAGCAGCGTTGCTGCAACAATAAGTATGGTTTGCACAAGGAAACGAAGTAATGGAGAACGAGTCCACGGAAGGAAACATTCCAGCCATTTTGCGATCCGGATACTTGCTTCAATAATCAGCCAGCAGAATAGAAAGGTTAGTAAAAAATCAAGAGCAAGTTCATATTTGTTGCAGCTGAATAATCCCTTCCAAATTGATGCGTAAGGGTTTAAAATGAAATTAATTGCATAAACAGCAAACAAAACAGAACCACTTAGTCCTATTCGTAATTTCCAGTTGTATTTTTGTTTTCGTTTCTCCATCTTTATTAGTTATTACTATTGCCAACCACCGCCTAGCGCATAATACAACTCTACCTTTGCCATTGCTTTCTCCATACGCAGACGAGAGGTCTGTAATCTGGCTTCCAAATAGGAAGAGTGTACAGTGATTATATCTAAATAATTAACTATTCCTGTAGTAAACAACACCCGAATAGAAGTCATATTATCTTTCAGTGCTTTTTCTTTATTTAATGCAAAGATATATTGTTTTTCTATTTCTTCATTATTTTTCAGAGCATCACACACTTGAGCATACCCTTCTAGCACTGTTTGTCGAAATGAAATGACCTCTTTTTCTTTTTCTATGCGTGCTTGTTCATACTGTGTCTTCAGCTTTTTTCTATTAAATATCGGCTGAGTTATTCCTCCTGCGACAGTTCCGAAAAGTGATGCAGGGACTGAGAACCAGTTTGAAGATGTCAGGCTATTGAGACCACCAGAAAGTGAAATATTGATATTCGGATACATTGCCGCCTGATATATACCAACCCTGGCATTGGCCGCTTGCAAAGAGAGTTCGGCCGCTTTGATATCCGGACGTTCAGAAAGTAACGATGCCGGATAACCTTCGGATGGCACGGAATAAAACTCCTCTTTTTCTTCCTGCTTTCGTTTAATGGAAGTAACATAGTTTCCGCACAATACGCTTAAAGCACTTTCCTGCGAACTGATACTCTGCTCAATTTGCGATACAAGAATCCTATTTCCGTCTATCTGCGCTTCTAATTGCCTAATACCCAAAATATTTGCATCGCCAACTTGATATTGTATTTTCATCATTTGTAAAGTACTATCGCTTAATTCCTTGCTTTTGTTGGCAATATTGAGTTGTTCGTCCAGCATCAATAAATTATAATACCCTTTTGCGATATTTGCCACCAGCCTAGTCTGTACAGCTTTGCGAACCTCCTCTGTTTTCAGATAATTGACCAGAGCTTCTTTTTTCTCATTTTTTATTTTCCCCCAGATGTCAATTTCCCAGCTTAAAACGGCTGAAAGATTAAAATCTTTGTTTTCACGGCGTCCATCGATCTGTCCTGCCAAACTGTTTTTGGATACTTTGTTATAGGTTCCGTTCATTTGTGCATTGAGTTCAGGCAGATAGTTCAGTTTTACCATGCTTAAAGTCTTTTCCGCTAGTGATATATTTTGCACGGCAAGAAGTAAATCACTATTCTTTAAGAATGCACTATCCAGTAATTGCACTAATATCGTATTTTTAAAAAAAGAACGAGGCTGATGCATCAGTGTGTCCTGAGTTTGTGCTATACCCTCTTTCACGTTCCTATATTGCCCCGGCAAATTAAGGTTTGGTCGTTGATACTTTTTACCTATCAAGCAGGATGTCAGCAATAAGGAAACAAAAGCTATATATGTATATTTAAGAAACTTCATTGTATTACTTGTGATTAATTGACATTAAATCGTATTTTTCGTTCCAGAAATTTTTTCATGTAATGATTGAAATAGAATGTATAAAACAGGGATAAACAATACACCCAAAATAACTCCGCTCACCATCCCCCCAATAGCCCCTACGCTTATAGAATGGTTTCCTATGGCAGCAGGGCCTGTTGCAAATGTTAGTGGAACCAAACCTATAATAAAAGCCAATGAAGTCATCAATATGGGGCGGAAACGCTGACGTGCTCCTTCTATGGCAGACGCTACAATCGTCAACCCTTTTTTTCGTGCTTGAATAGCGAATTCAACAATAAGGATTGCGTTCTTTGCCAAAAGTCCGATTAACATAATGAGTCCGATTTGTACGTAAATATTATTAGTTATTCCTGCCATTTTTATTGCCATAAAAACACCTAACAGCCCAGTCGGAACCGACAACAGAACGGCTAACGGAAGAATATAGCTTTCATACTGAGCTGCTAATATAAAATAGGTAAAAAGAATACATAATCCGAAAATTAAGAATATCTGTTCTCCGGAACGTTTCTCCTCTCTGCTCAATCCACTCCACTCGTAACCATAACCTGTCGGCAGTTCTTTTTTTATAACTTTTTCTGCGGCTTCTATCAAAGCTCCATTTCCGGAACCTTTCGATGGCAGTATATTGACAGTTATACTATTAAAAAGATTATACCTGCTTAGCGATTCCGGTCCATATACTTTTTTAAGATTTACCAAGGTGTTTATCGGAATCATATTTCCCGTTAAGCCTTTCACATACACCTGCGCTAAAGAGCTTTCATCCATTCTATATTGTCCTTCAGCCTTGATATTAATTCTATAAAGTTTCCCGAAACGAATGAAATCTCCGGCTTGACTACCTCCGTAAAACAATTGTAAAGTATTCAATACATCCTTTGGTGTAGTGCCCAATTGATAGGCTTTATCTTCATCCACTTCCACCTCGAATTGGGGGAAATCGCTTCGGAATGTTGTAAACGCTCCCGATATAGAGGACTCTTTGTTGAGTTCGCCGATCAGGTTTTGGGTAATTTTGTTGAACTTATCTAAATTTCCTCCCGTTTTGTCCTGAAGAATAAGTTCGGCTCCACTAACGCTACCAAAACCATCTACAGGAGGACTGCGGAATAAACTTAATTCCCCTGACTTAACTTTTTCTAATCTCGCAGTCATAGCTTCAATAATTTTGTCCATATCCTGTATCTCGCCTCTTTCTTCTTTGTCTTTCAGACGGATAAAGCCCATTGCGTAAGAAGGTCCGGCGCTATTACTAAGCATATTGAAGCCGGATACACTTGTAACTGAATATGTTTCGGGCATTACCCGAATGGCGCTGTCAATCCGGTTGATAACAGCAGTTGTATATTGCAGGTTTGTACCAGCCGGAAGAGATAATGAATAAGTGATAAAACTGTCGTCTTCAGAAGGCACAAAGTCTTTAGGGGCACTTATCATCATCCAGAAAGCAATCATTGTTATCAAACCAAGAGTTACTGCACTAAACCATTTATGCTTAACGGAAAAGTCAATAATCCTCAGATATTTATTAGTTGTCTGCTTAAATCCGGTATTAAAAGCATAAAAGAAACGTTTTTTAAAACCCAATTGGTTTGTTTCACTCTTCTCATGAGGCTTTAAAATTAGCGCACATAAAGCAGGGCTCAAGGTAAGGGCGTTCACAGCCGATATAAGAATAGCAAATACAAGGGTGAATGCAAATTGTTTGTAAAATATACCGGCGGGACCTTCCATAAACCCAATAGGCAAAAATACGGCACACATTACCAGCGTTATGGAAATAATAGCTCCCGAAATTTCGCTCATGGCTGTTTTTGTAGCTTCTTTTCCATCCATTCCTCCTTCAGTTATTTTTGTATGAACCGCTTCGACGACAACAATTGCATCATCGACCACAATTCCAATGGCTAAAACCAAAGCAAAAAGCGTCAAAACATTTATAGAAAATCCGGTGAGTTGCAGGAAAAAGAAAGATCCGATAATGGATACAGGAACTGCTATTGCCGGTATCAACGTGGAACGAAAATCCTGCAGAAAGATAAAAACCACAAGTATTACCAGTAAGAATGCCTCAATTAATGTTTTTATAACCTGCTCGATGGATTTATCTAAACGTTCTTTGGCACTTTGAATAATGCTGTATGTAATTCCGCTAGGAAAACTTTGGGACAGTTGATTAAGCGTGGCTCTGACTTCTGTTTCAATTTTGTTGGCATTTGAACCGCTAATTTGTTGTATCATTAGTGTTACAGCCGGTTTTCCGTCTTGTTTATTATCACTATCATAAAACGATGCGCCGAATTCAACTCTTGCCACGTCGCTTAAACGTAGCATAGAGCCATCCGTATTTGCTTTCAATACAATCTTTTCAAATTCAGAGGGGTCATTTAGCTTTCCTCTGTATTTCATGGTGTACTGCATGGGTGCTTTTGATTCGACTCCAAACTTTCCTGGCGATGCTTCAAAACTGGCATTCTGGATTGCTCTATCGATATCACTTGGCACCAAGTCATTGACAGTCAGTTTCTGCGGATCTAACCAAATGCGCATCGAGTAGTCTTTCACTCCAAATATCATAATATTACCGATACCCTGAATTCTTTTGAGTGCCGGCACTAAATTTATATTGGCGTAATTCTGAAGAAACAACTCATCATATTTTGCAGAATCGTTGCTTACAATATTGAATGTCATAATATTACTATTCTGTTGCTTTGAAGTAGTAATACCTGTTTGCAATACTTCGGGCGGCATCAGACTATTTGCCTGTGCAACTCGATTTTGTACGTTTACAGCTGCCTGATCGGGATTGATCCCCAACTTAAATACCACTGTAATGGAAAAATTGCCATCATTTCCGGCTGTAGAATTGATATACTCCATTCCTTCTACTCCATTTATAACCTCTTCCAACGGAATAATAACAGATCGGGTGACACTCTCGCTATTACCACCGGGATAAGCTCCCGAAACATTAATGGTAGGAGGAGCAATGTCTGGGAATTGAGTGCTGGGTAATCGTGACAGACTGATTAAACCTAATAATACTAAGATAATTGAGATGACTGTGGCCAAAACAGGCCTGTTTATTATTTTCTGTAACATGTTATTGCGGTTGAATGATAGAGCCTTCTTCAATTGTTTCCAAATCGCGGCTTACAATTCTGTCGCCAGGGCGAAGGCCTGATTTTACGATATAATAATCTCCTTGTTTGTGGCTGACGGTGATAGCCACACGTTGGGTCTTATTTTCTTTATTTAGGCGGACAACATATATCTTGTCCTGAATGTCGAGTGTGGACAAAACCGGAATCAATAAAACTCTCTTTTCCGTATAAGGGAGTATGATACGTCCAGTATTTCCGGTTCTGAGCAGGTAACGTGGGTTTTTAAATGATGCACGGACGCTGATTGCACCGGTACCCGCCTCAAATTCTCCGTTAATCATTTGTATTTTCCCCCGATAGGGATAATCGCTGTCATCCGCAAGCCTTAGTGAAACACTGTCTGTCGCACTAATCTTCTGGTTTAGATTATTGCCTTTATACCGGGCATTGAAACGAAGAAATTCTTTTTCTGTCATAGAGAAATACGCATAGACATTGCTTATTTCCGACAATGTTGTAAGGGGCTGTGAGTCGCTGGCTGATGCAATATTGCCAATACGCTTCGGAATACGACCAATAAAACCGTTTACCGGAGATTTTATCAGGGTAAAGCTGAGGTTTATTTTTGCGGCTTCTAATGCAGCTTTTTGTTGTGCTACATTAGCTTGTGCTGTTTCGTACTGAGCTTGTGCTGTCCGCAGCTGGAAATCTGAAGTAACGCTATTTTGACTAAGTAGAGTATATTTTTCTACTTCCAGCTTCGCATTCTTCTGGGCTGCCAGTGCTGCATTTAGGTTGGCACTTGCAGTATTTACTTGTTCAACGTAGGTACGGTCATCAATTTTAAACAGAGCTTGTCCTGCTTTCACATAAGCACCTTCTTCCACAAAAATTTCACGAATATATCCATCCACCTGCGAACGTATATTTACGTTTACTTTTCCTTCTAAACGTGCGGGAAACTCTGTGTGTAGTGTTATGGAATCTTCCTGTAAAGTGATAACCGAAAGTCTGGAGCTATGACTGTTTTCTGTCGGTTTGTTTGGAGTACAGCTAAATAAGAAGCCTGTAATTGCAAAAATGATGATATATTTCATGTCTTTTTTCTGCAAAAATAGAGCAGATTATATACATGTCTTTTTTATTTCTAATGCAATTTTACTCAAACGTGTAAAGTGGAATCCGAGATGTCTATAACAGCAACTGAGATGTGAATATAGTAAACTATAAAAATAATCATAAAAACGATTATTTGAGCAAATTCTATTGTGAGTAGTTTGTTTTGTTCCCTCATTCTATAGTATTAGTGTAGAATGAGGGACTAAATTAAACCAATTGAAGAAACTATCCTGCCGATTGTTTGATTTTTAAATGAGATCCATTTCCAAATTTTCCTTTGAGAATCTGCATGTCGTTGCTAACTTTCAAATCCAGAATCTTTGCATAATGCTGAGTTGTTTTCAGATTTTTATGTCCGAGCATTTTAGAAACGCTTTCGATCGGTACACCGTTTGAAAGGGTTACAGTGGTGGCAAAAGTATGCCGGGCAATATGAAAGGTTAGTTCCTTATTGATATCACAGGCATCGGCTATTTCCTTCAGGTAAGAATTCATCTTCTGATTACTCAGAATGGGCAAAAGCTTTTCTTGGTTGACGACCTGAGGGTGCTCCTTGTATTTTTCCAATAAAAAAGAAGCAATCGGAAGAATAGGAATATTGGAACGGGTATCCGTCTTTGTACGATTGATGTAAATCCAGTGGTCGCCATCTACGCCAATAGCAATGTTCTTTCGGGATAGTTTCTTTACGTCCGCATAAGCCAAGCCTGTGAAGCAGCTGAAGAGGAAAATATCTTTCACCTGATTGAGCCTATCGGAAACAAATACTTTATTGAGCATAGTTTCAATTTCTTCCATTGACAAGAATGCGCGTTCAACTTCCACCATCTTGCTTTTGTAGTTGATAAATGGATTTTTCTGAATCCAGCCATTCGCAAGGCAAATCCGGATAATCTTTCCAAAGTTTTTGATGTATTTAGAAGTGGTGTTTTGACAGCAATTACAAACGCTCTTCAAGTAAAATTCATAGCTTGTTATAAATTCATGATCTATCTTACGGATATCGATATCCGATACTTTGTATTTCCATTTCAGAAAATCTTCCGTATGCTTTAAAGAGGTTTCGTAGCGTACATGTGTGGCAGCTGCGTAATCTTTGCCAATAAGCGCTTTTATTTCGTCATTGTGCTGTTGGAAAATACTAACGACCATGTGACTGCGTTTTTCAACTCCCTGAATCTTGTTTCTCATGTTCTCAGCATTGACAAGTTCATCTTCCCGGATAAGCTGCTGTTGATAATCGTAAACTTTAGATTTTAGAGTGTCTAAATAAGAATTGGTAGCTCTTGCTTCGGCACTAGTACCTTTCATGCGATTGCCTTCAACTGACCATTTGTCAGAAGGAGTGAAGCGTTTTGTACTAAATTCGATACGTTCGCCGTTGACTGTAATGCGAATAAAGATGGGTAATAACCCGTTGACATTGGTTTTTGTTCTCTTTACGAAAAAGAGAACGGAAAGTTTTGTGTTCATTGTGGTAACCTTTAAAAGTTTTCAAAAATACTTACTTTTAAATTCCCAATCAAGATGTTCAATTCTTGAACTACTTGATTATAAACACTTTTAGTTCAAATTCGGTGGAGATTATGTTTTCATTTTTGAAGTCCACCGAATTCAGCACCTACAGATTGATAGATATTGAATGTTTTGCGAACTGTAAAAAATACAAAAGCCTGTAAATCATTGATTTTACAGGCTTTTGATTGTTATTGAAATTCATTTTGCGGAGAGAGAGGTTTGTGAACCTCCCATATTACTCTATTGATATTCAGTTATTTATCCTTACATATCCGCTTGTGGGGTACGAATTAGGAAATATACTAAAAAGAACACTTTTTGACTGTCAATGACTTACGCTTGTCTGCTTAACTTTCAGGTTCAAATGTACACAAATAATTTGACATACGCAAGTATCATTTTACTAAATATTTATACATTGTGCAAGGTGCAAGTTTCTATATATAGAAACGCTTGCACCCTGCACTAAATCTTGAGCTATAATAAAAGATCGATTAATATTTATTAGGAGTCTTATATTGCCACAACCGTAACGCTCACTAATGGTGTACCTATCGAAGGTGTTTCAAAAATATCCGGACATAAAAATCTTCACATCACACAACATTATATAAAAATTCATGATTTAAAGATGAGTGATGACCTGAAGGTTCTGAAAGAAAAGTTAGAAAGATAAAACGAAATATAATAAAAAAACAGGTTAGTAAAAGGAACACTTCAATAACTGGCTCAAGTCTCAATAAATTATCATAATCTATTCTATAATTAAATTATGGTATCACTATTATCGGAAATTGTTTGCCCATTTTCTTTTGGAGTTATACTTTTTCTATATTCACCGGGAGTTTTTCCTATGGTTTTTTTGAATATACGTGTAAAATATGCAGAATCGCTATAACCAACTTTGTAGGATATTTCTGAAAGAGTTAAGGCATCATTAACCATTAGTTCTTTCGCCTTATTTAATCTAACAGTATTAATGAATTCTGATGTATTCATATTCATAAGCATTTTGACCTTACTATGTAGATTGGTACGGCTAATATTTAGATGGTCTGCAAGAAATTGTACGTCAAGTTCGCTCTTATCCAAGTTTTCATTAATGAGTGAAAATACTTTTTCAATAAATGCTAACTCGTGGTTTGTCACCGGAATTTCCAATCCTTCTATTTGGGCCAGTTCTATCAATCTTTTTTTCAGAACCTTCCGGTTAGTCAATATATTATTGAGTCGTATTTCCAGTTCTTCCATTGAGAATGGTTTGGAAATATATGCATCGGCTCCCATTTGAAGCCCTTCCAATTTGGCTTCTATTGTTGTTTTTGCAGTAAGCATAATTACCGGAATGTGGCAAAGGTTTACATCTGTTTTTATCTTTGCACAAAGTTCATTTCCACTCATTATCGGCATCATGATATCTGTAATAACTATATCCGGAGTTTTTTTGCAAATATATTCCCAAGCATCTTTCCCATTTTCGAAACATTTCACCGAGTACTTGTCTTTAAATTCCTTGTGTAACAGCATCAACAAGTCGGTGTTATCCTCGGCTACAACAAGTGTAAACTCTTTGTTAGTTACAACCATAGTTTCGATTCTTTCCTTTATTTTATCATGAATATCAATTATATCTGGGATATCAGATACTGATAATTGATTATTGTAAACAAGAGCTACTTCGGAAGCATCCATACAAGGTAGTTTCACTAAAAACTTGCAACCTCTTCCTTGCTCACTTTCCACAGTAATTTCACCTTTGAGCAATTTTACTAATCCAGCAGTCAGTGATAATCCTATACCACTGCTTTCAACCAAATCTGTCGAGGAATCTTCGCTGTAGAATACTTCGAAAATTTTGTCTTTTTGTGTTTCAGAAAATCCTTTTCCACTATCTTTTATTGAAAAACTAAATTGTTCGGTGTCAATATTCAGACAAAATTCTATTGTCCCGTTTTGTGGTGTGTATTTTAAGGCATTGGTAATTAAGTTAGTAAGTATTTTCTCTAGTTTATCAAAATCGAAGTAAATTTCGGAAACCGTATAGCTGACTTTTACATTCAGATCAATACCTTTCTTTGTTACTAACGGTTTGTAAATGCCTATGATTTGGTTCACAAAATCAATTATGTTGCCTTTGTTTACATGTACAACTGTATGATCGGTTTCAATTTTACGAAACTCCATTAGCTGATTTACAAGAAATAATAATCGCGTAGCACTTCGTCTGATTGTTTGTTGAATTTCATTTATTTCTTCATTTTGGGATATTTCTTTTTGAAATAACATCTCCACAGAGGCTATAATGATCGTCAAAGGCGTCTTAAATTCATGTGAAATATAGGTAAAGAAGTTCATTTTGTGCTGATGGAGCAAATCCATATTTTCTTTTTCTATTCTTTCGATGGTTAATGCAACCTTTTCTTTCTGCCGAGTCTGATAGCTCCGAAAAAATAGGTAAGCAATGCCAGTTGCCAAAATCATATACAACAAATAAGCTTTCCACGATGCCCAGAAAGGAGGTAGCACTTCTATGTTCAAAGTTCTTTCGACACCAACGACATTCCCAATTTTATTGATGGCTCTAATATGGAAAGTATAACTTCCCGGAGAAATATTGGTATAGTTTGCCTGCATTTTCCCCAACAAGGGAGACCATCTTTCGTCAAAATCTTCCAGATAATACTGATATGCAATGTCTTCGTTAAAATAATTGACACTTGAAAATTCCAATGTGAATGAGTTTTGATTGTGTTTTAACTTCAATTCATTAGTAAAATCAATGTGCTTTTTCAGAATTCCTAAAGAGTCGGGGGATACTAATTCATTGAAAATACGAAGATTTGTAAAGTATACAGTAGGTGCTTCGTGTGGCGTAAGGATTGTTTCAGGATTAAACCAAGTAAGCCCTGATACACTACCGAAATACAGAATACCATCATCATCTTTGAAGTATGACTTATAGTTATATTGGTTTCCGGCTATTCCGTGTTTGAAATTAAAATGGATAGATGTGGAGTCAGGAAAATCAAGACGACTGATTCCTTTATTCGAACTAATCCAGATTATCCCCTTATTGTCTTCTTCAATTCCATAAACAACATCATTTATAAGCATTTTTTTTGATGTCCATGTTTTGAAGGTCTGGTTTTTAGCATTGAAAAGGCATAATCCTGTACCTCTGGTTCCAATCCAGATACGCTTTCTAGAATCGATGCAATGGCTAATGATGGAATTTCCAGGCAATCCCGACTCGTCTCCTACTTGATAATGGATCATAAGTCCACGACGTCTCTTATCGTAAACAAAAATGCCTTTATTATATGTACAAATCCAGATTTTACCATCAGTGTCGGTGAACATGTCATACACGAAGCAATCGGTTAGTTCATCTTCTTTAAAACGGGAAAATTTCTCGGTTTTTTTATCAAAAAGGTCAATACCCGAAATAGTTCCTACCAAAATTGAATCGGGTGAAAGAAATTGCAATGAAAATACAAAATTATTACTTAGTGAGGACGGATTATAGTTTACAGTCCTGAATCGTTTGGCTTCGCCAGTACTGATATTTATTTTAGAAATTCCTCCCATAAAATGACCCGCCCAGCAAATATTATGATCCATCAGCAAAGCATGAACATTATTTGTAGAAATAGTGTTTGCTTTTTTTTCAATCGCAAGCAAGTGCCTGAAACTATTGTTTTTTTTATCAAACAAAGCTATTCCTGCATCCTCGGTAGCTATCCATAATCTTCCATCAGGTGCCTTGGCCATGGTGCCAAGTGCTTTCCCCAATAAGCAACCATGTTTTTCATCGGGATAAACCGCATTAAACCCGGTATTGCGCATCTTAGCAATATTAACTCCACCAAAATAGGTACCCACAAAGAATACATCTTGCCTGTTGCGATAGATTTTATAAATAGCATTGTCATTTATTGTCTTGCGGTTATAGTCGAATGATTGGGTATAATGTGTAAAATATCCGGTTTGTATATTGAGTACATATAAGCCTTTTTCTGTTCCAACCCAGTATTCGTTTGGGTTTTCACCTTCTTCTATGCTTCGGATATAATACATCTCAACCCCATTAGATGAAATAAAAGGACTGAAAGTATGGTTCTTAAAATTGAAGGTAAAAAGACCTTTTTCGAAAGTACCAATCCATAAAACACCTCGACAATCTGATTTGATATACGATATGGCAGAATTAAATAAACTCGCACTTACTCTGTATTTGGCAATAATTTTATTTTGCTTATTGAAACGAAATAATCCGAACCTTGAAAAAGCCCAATACATGCCCTCCTTATCTATGGTCATACCATAAATACGTTCCTTTGAAAAGTTCAGAAAGCTAAAGCTGTTTTGTTTGTAATTGTATCTAAAAGCACCTTTGTCTTCTGTAGAAATAAGTAATTCTGATCTATCACCTTGATGCATAGCAATAATTTCGCCTACAGCTTTTCCATTGTAAAATATTTCCGAAAAATCATCTGTTTCAGGTTTATACAAAGCCAGTCCATTTGAAGTGCCTATGAATAGCTTTTCGTCTGAAGTATTAACCAGACATGGAATTGAGTTAGATGGTAGCGATCGCTTTTTATCCTGAGCGTAATATTGTTTTATGTTTTGTCCGTCATATCGATTTAGACCACCATCGGTGGCAAACCACATAAACCCTTTGGAATCTTGACAAATATCATACACTGTATTATGCGTAAGTCCTTTGTCGTTTGTAATCCCTGTGAAACTAAATTTATAATCTTCTGACTTTAATGGTGAGCAAAAACTTGAAAACATAAAGAAAAGAATCAGCAAACTTTTTAGCTTAGCAAACTTGTATGCCGAGCTAAGATTAAATAATTTGAAGACAAATTTTCGATTGATCTCTTCTTTCTTAAACATAGGGATTTTTCTACAAATATAATCTATTTCAATTGATTTAATTACAATTTTTTTGAAGGAAATTGTGAATAGTTTTGTGCTTATGTGCTATATAATTGTGCTTATGTTCAATTTTCAATATTTCAATAATTTAATTGACGAAATGAACTAAAATACAATATATAATGATTTTTGTACAACAAGAGCAAATATGATGTTTAGTATTTTTGTGTCGTAATTCAATATTCAATTACACACATTTAAAGTGAGAAGGAAACATAAATTAAATCACAATAAATTAATTCAATATTTAAAATACTATGAATAAAAACAACATGAAAATGTTATTGAAAATGCACTTCTTTTCTATCCGCTTTTTATCGGTAGGTATAGTTTGTTCATTGCTATTCCAAAACATTATGCTTAATGCCCAAACTCCTATGACGGGTGTGGTAAGTGGTATCGTAACAGATCAACAGGGGACTCCATTGATTGGAGTCAATGTATTGGTAAGCGGAACAACAAAAGGAACCATTACGGATATTGATGGAAAATTCAATATCGAAACAGGTACTGCAAAAGTAAAACTCACATTTACTTACTTGGGTTACATACCGCAAACGGTAAGTCCGGCTTCTTCGACATTAAAGATTATCCTGCTCGAAGACACAAAACAACTTGATGAAGTTGTTGTAGTCGGTTACGGTACCCAGCGTAAAAAAGACTTAACGGGAGCAATCAGTGTTGTAAACACCAAAAATCTGGAAAAACAACATGCAGTAAACTTAGGATCAGCCTTACAGGGTCAGGTTAGCGGAATGAGCGTTACTACCTCCGGAGAGCCGGGATCATCTGCAGATATTAAAATACGTGGTATTGGGAGCTTTTCAAATCTTGGTCCCTTGTATGTAATAGATGGAATGATTATAAATGGGTCACAAAGAGAATTTAATGTAAATGATATTGAGTCGGTCCAGGTTTTGAAAGATGCATCAGCAACTGCTTTATATGGTGCTCGGGGAGCCAATGGAGTTATTGTTATTACTACAAAAAAAGGAAAATCCGGGCCAGCTAAGTTTGATTTCTCATTAAACTATGGAATTTCCCAAATCGCAAAAAAAATAGACATGATGAATAGTCTGGATTTCTTACGCCTGAATCGTCAGGCTTACGAGAACGCTGGAATGGAATGGCCAGGAGAACCATCTCAGGGGCAGGTACTTACTAATACTGATTGGCAGGATGAATTTTTCAAAATGGGACAAACATTGGATGTTAATATGAATGCTTCTGGAGGGAGTGAAAATGGAAATTATTTATTATCGTTCAATTATGTGAATCAGGATGGAACAGCTATAGGGACATCTCATAATAGGATAAGTATAAGAAGTAATGCAGAAGCACGTAAAGGAATACTAACTATTGGTGAAAATTTATTACTAGCCACTTCAACTACAGATCCGATAGCGGGAAGTCCATTTATTGATTTGGTACGTATGCCATCTATTATCCCTGTATATAATACTGATGGTAGTTATGGTACTGGAAGTAGTTCATACCAAACTTACGGTACAAATCCTATTGGATTACAGAATACACATCAAACAACACAAACATCTTATAGAGCCATCGGTAATGCATTTGTTCAGGCAGAACCAATAAAAGGGTTGAAACTTAAAACAAATTTAGGAATAGAATATCATAATTGGTTCGATCGGGAGCTGACAATTTATGATCAAATCAGGTATTTGGAAGTCAGCTCTTACGAAAATTATTTATTAGAACGGAAAGGTCATTTTTTTACATGGATGTGTGAAAATACAGCCACTTATGAAAAAACAATAGATAAGCATAAATTTGATGCCCTCATAGGTTATTCTGCACAAAAAACCAAGACTCAAAATAACACGGCGAGCGTATATGACCTAACGGATGGCTATTGGGTTTTGGGTGCAGGTAACACGGAAGCTGCTGTAACCGGAATCGATTCGGAATATACAATGACCTCCATATTAGGCAGAATAAACTATGATTATGCCGGGAAATACCTGCTACAAGCCAATATCCGCAGGGACGGTTCTTCCCGTTTTGGGAAAAACTACCGGTACGGGACTTTTCCATCAGCTTCTGCAGGCTGGAGAATTAGTGAAGAACCATTTTTTGCTAAGCCCCGGCAAATAGTAGATGATTTAAAATTTCGTGTAAGTTACGGAACAATCGGAGATCAACAGGCTGTTGGAAATTACGATAATGCCACATATATTGTGACAGGAGAAGGAGCTATTTTGGGAAATGATCAAACCTATTATGATGGAGCAATACAAAAAGGCCGGGCCAATCCGGACTTACGTTGGGAATCAAAAACAACATTGAATATTGGGCTCGATTTTTCTATGATTCAACAGAAATTGTATGGTTCAGTTGAGTACTATGATGCTAAATCAGAAGATTTGTTGGTACAACTACCAATTTCATGGACTGAAGGTACTGATATTGTTCCTTGGGTGAATTACGGATCTTTAAAAAATCAGGGTGTTGAGATTTCATTAGGTTGGAGAGAAACAAAAAACAAGTTTAAATGGAATGTATCGGCTAATCTGACTGTAAATAAAAATACTGTTCTGGCACTCGGCGATCAGTTTGTTGAAGCAGGGCTGAGCAATGTGAACAGAACTGAAGTTGGACGATCTATAGGCGATTTTTATGTATTAGAAACCGATGGAATTTTTCAGAGTTGGGACGAAGTCTACGAGCATACGACAACTCTTGAAGATGGCTCAGTAAAAATGATTCAACCGGATGCAGAGCCGGGAGATATAAGATACAAAGACCTGAATAGTGATGGCACAATCAATGAGTCGGACAAACGGTATTATGGTAGTCCGTTACCCAAAGCAAGTTTGGGTCTGAATTTTAATGCAGAATACAAAGGTTTTGATTTTAGTCTGTTCTTTTATGGTGTAACCGGGAATATGATTTACAATAATGTAAAATACTACCTTGAACGGATGAATGAAACCTCGAATGCTCCGGCTAATTTAGTCCCATGGACTACTGAAAATCATTCTACAACAACGCCAAGAGCTGTTATTGGGCAAACAGATAATACGCTTGCATACAGTGACCGTTGGATAGAAAAAGGAGATTATCTGAGATTGCAAAATGTTCAGTTAGGTTATACTTTCCCTAAAAAATGGATGAATGCAACTAAAGTAATAAATAGCTCAAGAATATACATTGGGGCACAAAATCTCTTCACATTAACTAATTATTCAGGTTATGATCCGGAAATATCAGGTGGCTCAGTATATGCCAAAGGGAATGACGATGGACATTATCCACCTGTAAAAACAGTAACTTTTGGATTACAAGTCTCATTTTAATAGTCAAATCAACATAGGTATATTATGAAAAAAGCAAAAGTATTCACAATCATAATTGTAGGATTATTATTTTTCACCGGATGTTCGGAATCATTCTTAGACGAGGTAAATCCCAATGAAAAAACAACTGGTGATTTTTGGAAAACAGAACAGGATCTAGCCGACGGAATAAATGCCGCTTACAGGCCTTTGCGTTTCAACGGAAGTTATTCGAGATGGTATCACGTCCTTTATGTGTCACGTTCCGATGAAGGATACAGTACTTCTCCCAATGCAGACTTTCAGTCATATTCTAATTTCAAAACTCAAAATAACAGTGGTACCGAAGGTGTATTTTATCCCTGGCTGGATACTTATAAAGGAATATTTTGGGCAAATCAAGTCCTTGATAATGCTCCGTCGATCGAAGGTATTGATGAAGATTTACGTTCAAGAATTATTGGTGAGGCCTACTTTTTAAGAGGAGTTCATTTATTTAATCTGGGTGCAATTTTTGGACGAGGCCCATTAGTATTAACAGCTGTTGCCGAATCTAATAGCGAAATTGTTGAGCAGGCAGGATTTTATGAACAAGCCAGAAAAGATTTAGAAGAAGCTGTAAAAAGACTTCCTACAAGTTATACAGGAGATGATGTTGGTAGAGTAACAAAAGGAGGTGCGTTAGGAATGCTGGCCAAAGTATTGGCTCAACAGAAGAATTGGGATGCATTAAAAACAACGTGTAAGGATATATTTGATTTGGGTGTGTATGACTTGGTCTCAGATTACGATGATAATTTCACTGCAACTAACGAAAACAATAAAGAATCGTTGTTTGAAGTGCAATATGCTTATGGTACTCAATCTGGTATTGATTTAGGTTGTCAACGTGCTAAATTTTTAGGTATTCCTCTCGATGGTTGTGCTTGGGATGATGCAACCGCAAGTAACATAGTGAAAACGGATTTGGAAATGGAGAAAACCACTACTGGAGCTGTTGACCCTCGTTTAAAATCAACTTTGGCATATTACGATGCTACAAATTTGGGTGAAACTTTTTATGGAAAAACATGGACTGCGGGAGGGTTAAATGTAAATAAAGTATATTGGAAAAAATACACAAACTGGGATACGCAAACATTGGAAGATTATAATTCCGGTATAAACTTCAGAGTCGTGCGTTTGGCTGACATTTATTTGTTATATGCTGAGGCGTTAAATGAACTTGGACGGACGTCAGAGTCATACACTTGGATTAATAAAGTAAGAAGCCGTTCGGGACTACCCAATTTGGAGAATTCTACTGTTTTTACAGGTATTGGGAACGATCAGGATAAAATGAGAATGCAAATAAAACACGAGAGATCTTGCGAATTAGCGGGGGAGAGTTGGCGTTGGTGCGATTTGGAACGATGGGGTTGTTTTGAATCTGCTACGGAAATTTCATGGTTAAAATCAAGGGACAGTGAATTTGATAATTTTGTTATAGGCAAAAGTAACCGATTCCCAATCCCATATAACGAAATTCCGTTAGTTAAAGGTCTTCAACAGAATCCAGGTTATTGAACAAAATATATTCGTAATAATAAAATAACTAGTCATAATACAAAAAATGAAAAATATAAGCAAAATAAGTGGTTTAATTATATTCACAATAACAATACTAAGCTTATTGGGCTGTAAAGAAGCAGCCAATGAAATATTAATATGGACTGATCCTCCAACTGAAGCCGATACATTATATCAAAATCCTTTATTCGAACCCGATTTGGCTGACCCTACAATTATAAAAGGGAATGATGGATACTTTTACGCATATGGAACTGAAAATGAATGGGCTACAGGTATAACAAGACTCATTCCTATTGTCCGGTCTAAAAACTTAGTAAAATGGGAGTATATTGCGGATGCTTTTGCAACGAAACCCACATGGAAAACTGAAGGTGGACTCTGGGCACCTGATGTGGTGTATTCAAATGGTACGTATTATTTATACTATAGTTTTTCAAAATGGGGAGACTCAAATCCGGGTGTTGGTCTTGCAACATCGACTTATCCCTATGGACCATTTACAGATGAGGGAAAAATATTTGACACTTCAACAATAGGTGTTGGCAATTGCATTGACCCTTATTTTATTGAGGTAGGAAGTGGTCGAAATATTAAGAGATACTTGTTTTTTGGAAGTTTTATGGGGATCTACGGAGTGGAACTTTCCTCAGATATGAAAACTATTATCGGTGAAAAATTTAAAATTGCTGGAAATGGATTTGAAGCAAGTTACATATATCCCAAAGATGGAAAATACTATTATTTCGGTTCATCGGGTAATTGTTGTGAAGGGAAAGATAGCAAGTACCATGTTTCAGTTGCTGTTGCCACAGATATTAAAGGTCCTTATTATAATAATAATGGATATGATATTATTGAGGATGGAATAGAAGGCAAACCATTTTTGGTAGGAAATCAAGGTGTTGGCTGGGTAGGTCCAGGGCACAATGCTCAAATAGTTACTGATGATCATGGAAGAGATTTCATACTGTATCATGCAATTGACTACAATAATGCATTGTTGCCAAATGATGCTACTCGTCGACCACTTATGATGGATGAAGTTATATGGGTCGATAATTGGCCTACTATAAAAGACAACGTTCCCAGTAATAAATTAAAAACTGCACCCTATTTTGAATAAAATTTATAATCATAACCTTTAGTAATATTAATAATTTTAAATTGGATTTATCATGAGAAAAATTACGTTGGGACTTTTGTCCTTATTTCTAACTTTAACTCTATCCGCTCAATATGTGGATTTTGATGTAGCTATTGATCCTCAGCAAGGTGATGTTGCAGTTGCCGATATTGACAATGATGGCGATATGGATGTTATTTTTTATGGAACTGATGTTCAAAATAACATTTTTTCAATGAAAGGAGCTATTATGCTTAATGATGGGAATGGTACCTTTACTCAACAAACTTCGGAGAGTCCTGTTACTCCCGGGCGATTTGCAAAAATCAAATTTGGTGATATAGATGGAGATGGAGATTTGGACATCCTTTTTGTGGGTGTAGGGGCTTCCAATGTTACAAATTCGGTTGGTATTGCACTGAATGATGGTGCAGGCAATTATACACTGGCAGATTTAAGTCATTATTCTGTTGATCAAACATCTGCAATATCCTGTGGTTTTGCTGACTTTGATAATAACGGATTATTGGATTTTTATATTTTCGGAAATGGTGTAGAAAATTGTGCTATCTATTTTCAACAATTAAACGGAAGCTTTACAAAGACTATTTCTTCTTTCTCCTACTATGATTTTACAGATCCGGAAGCTAGTGTAGTTGATTTCAATAACGATGGTTATCCTGATATATTTATAAATGGATGGTTAAACAATCCTCAGGGGACTGATGTTGAAGGACGATTTTCAGTGACATTTGTAAATGATCAGTTTGGAAACTTTACAAGATATGCTCAGCCAAATATTATTCAAAAAAGCTATGGAACAGCTTCATGGGGCGATTTTAATGGAGATGGCTGGATGGATTTAGTACTACAGGGCGATGGTTGGGTTAATTCCGGCGAAAACAGTGATGGGATAGTACGGGTTTATAAAAACACAAATGGAACACTGACTCCTCAAACAACATTCTCGTTCTTCAGACAATTGAATACAGGTGGTGGAAATGTAATTGCCGACTGGAATAATGATGGCTTGCTGGATATCATAGTAGGTGGTTGGAATGATACCAAAGGTCGTCAAGCTACATCCCTTTATTTGTGTTCAAATGCATCAACTTTTACTTTTGCAGAAAATGCTTTAAGCGACACTTATTTCCCTGGAGTTTCAGAACACACCTATGAAATAGCCGATTTGGACAATAATGGAAAAGTTGATTTGCTTTTGATGGGATTTAACGGAGATCAAACAAACCAAGTAGGCAAATATCAAAAAAACATTTGTGGTTACTGCCCAAGTTCAGGGGTTACCAATGCTTATTCGAAACCTTCAGCACCAACAAGTCTGACAGCAAATGTTGATGATGCAAATAAAATGGTAACATTTACCTGGACAGCTCCAACAAGCGAATCATCGAAAATGGGAACTACTTACAATATTGGCATTAAAAATACAACAACAGGAAAATGGTTGTATAATCCGATGGCAATTGTTGGAGGAACAAACGATGGGAAAAGAAAAGTTACCGGCTTGGGAAATGTATTTTGCAATAAAAAACTTGAATTGTACGATTTGCCGGGAGGAATATATGAGTGGACAGTACAGGCAATAAATGGAGCCAGCTTTGGAGGTTCATTTGCTCCTACCAAAACATTTACAATCGCAACAACAGGAATTGACGAACTTAATAGCTTTAATCCTACAGTATACACTCAAGATGGAAATCTACATGTTAAAGCAGACAATGTGATAGTAAAAATCTTTAATTTGAGTGGTGTCAATATACTTAAAACTAATGTGGTATCTGAATTTAGTACGAAACTTCAAAACGGATTATATATTGTTGAAGTCATTAACAGTTCCTCGCAGTCATTTAAAACCAAAATTGTAATATAATTTTTTTGCTATTACATACTTTATAAATAGTTCATAGATATTGGTAATTTAATAATAAAATAAAAACGTTTAAATAATATGAAAAAAATTTTATATAAACAAAGTGGTTGTAAAAGAATTGTATTAGGATTTTTCTTTATTTCTTTCATATCTTCAGCAATTTTTGCTCAAATAGCTGAAAAGCAATATCCTCTAGAGCCTTTCGATTATGGTCAGGTGAAACTACTTGATGGAGAGCAATTGACTCAACTAAATTCAGATAAAGAGTTTTATCTAAATATATCAAACGATGATTTATTAAAAGGATTTCGCCAACGTGCTGGTCTTTCTGCACCTGGTGTTGGACTGACTGGTTGGTACGGTTCTGATACATTTCACGTATTTGGACAGCTACTTGCTGGCTATGCACGAATGTATGCAGCAACTGGAGACATAAGGTGTTTAACTAAGGTTAATTATTTGATTGACGAGTGGGCTAAAACAATCCGTTCCGATGGATATTTTTATTACACCAATAATCCCAATGCCAAACATTATGTTTATGAAAAAATGGTAGGAGGATTGGTCGATTGTTATCTTTTCTGTAATAACCAAAAAGCCATTAATTGTTTAAGTACAATAACCGATTGGGCTATTGCTAACTTAGATAGCACCCGTGTTTATGGTCAAAACATAGATAAGTATAATGGTGAGTGGTATACTCTTAGCGAAAACCTATATAGAGCTTACCTAGCAACTGGAGTTGAAAAATATAAAACATTTGCAAAAGTGTGGGAATACACCGAATTCTGGGATATTATTAGAGCAAATGGTAATCCGTTTTTGAAAAAATCGCCTTTACATGCCTATAGTCATCTGAACACATTTTGTAGTGCTGCAGCTGCATACCGAGTAAAAGATGATGTCAAATATCTGGAAACAGCAATATCTGGTTATAATTTTTTCCGGGATAAACAGTGCTATGTTACCGGTGGATTTGGCGCGGATGAAAAATTAGTTGATCCAACAGAAATAACTGCTATATTAAAAACATCTACGAACTCGTTTGAAGTTCAATGTAGCACGTGGGCTTGTTTTAAATTGGGGAAATCGCTTATATCGTTTACTGGTAACGGAGCTTATGGTAATTGGATAGAGCAATTGATGATTAATGGTGTTGGTGCCAATATTCCAATGACAAGTGATGGGCACAATTATCATTATGCAAACTATAATCCTGGTGGTGCAACTAAAACAAACCTTAATGACGGTTGGTGGTGTTGTACCGGAACCCGTCCTCAGGCTGTAGCCGATTTTCAAAATCTAATCTACTTCCATAACGAGAATGACTTGTTTGTAAATTTATTTGTACACTCCTCTTTGGTTTGGAAAGGACTTGATATAACACAAGAAACTACTTTTCCAAATGAAAATAAAACTACTATTAAGTTCAGTGGTAATAATAATAATACTCCATTTACTCTTGGATTCCGTAAAGCAGAATGGTTCGCAAAAGTTCCTGTAGTAAAAGTAAATGGTCAGATAGTTATAGTTTCAGAATCAAATGGTTGGTACATTTTCAACAAAGCATGGACTAATGGAGATGTTTTGGAAATTGAATTGCCTATGGATTTCAAAATATCTAAATTACCCGATGGTGAGGACTATCCGGCAGCAATTAAATACGGTCCTGTTACAATGGCTGTTCAATTATCTGATGCATATCCAATAGATGTTTTAACGGCAACTAAAACTCCAATTGTAAATACTCCTTTAAATTTTTCAATTGAGGGTCACCCTAATTGGGTTTTACGGCCTTATTACAAAATTGTAGCAGATGATCCATATTATATCTATTTAGACCCCGAGTCTGCAACTAAAATCAGTGATAATGCTATAAAGAAACAAGGTACATGGACTTTATACTCTTGTTGGGCTAGCAACATTGTTGGAAATTCAGTTGAAGTAACATTTACCGGTACTGGTATAAAATGGAATGGATTTAAATACAATGATGCTGGTAAATCAATTGTCAAAATTGATGGAAACATAGTTGATACAGTCGATCAATACAGTTCGGTTAGAGATAGCCCCTTTCTTTGGGAAAAAAATGGATTAGAATATGGCACTCACACTTTTCTTATGACTATTTCTAACTTAAAGAATCCGTCTTCTATTGGTACTTGGGTGAATTATACTGAGTTTAGAACTATTTTACAGACTAACACAGATGTAGTTAAAACTAAAGAGGACAATTCTATAACCCTAATGAATGGCAAGATATGTTTTGACAATTCATATTTAGGAAAGTTAATCAGAGTGAATATCTATAATTTTGTAGGACAAATTCTTTATACTCAGTTATTACGTGTTTCAACGAATGAATATGAGATTCCAAAACTCTCAGGATCTTATATAATATCAATTTTTAATGAAAATAATGAAAAAATTTTCACAAACAAATCGTTTCAAATATAATTATTAATCTTTAAAAATTAAATTTTATGAAAACTTTTACAAACTATCACGTTGTAATTAAACAACAATCAAAAAGATTCCTTTTTTTTATTTCAATTTTTATTTTGGTTTCAGTATTTTCGGAAAAAACATCTGCACAAGAATATGCTATTATACCCAATACTTCTTTAACAGAAGGCGATGGTTCATGGATTGATGGTTGGGAAGTTCGGGCATGTAATAATCAGGGAGCAACAATTAAAGTTTCATTTTATGGAACAGGTGTTCGTTGGAATGGTAAAAGATACGGAGATGGTGGAACTGTATCAGTTTTTGTTGATGGAATTGACAAGGGTAGTTTTACAATTTCCAGTATGTCTGCAAACGATAATGATATAGTGCATTATGATATTGTAGGACTTCCATTGGGAAATCATGAATTAACTTTAACTCAAACTACGTCGAATACATGGATAAATTATTCTCGTTTCCAAAATCTTAGCACTACTCTTACACGTAATGGAGATGGCTGGGGTACAAATGGTCCGATATTTAATTATTGTTTAAATTCAGGATCTTCTGTTATAGTTGACTTTGTTGGTAATGGTATTAGTTGGTTTGGAGAAAGATATAATGATGCAGGAATAACAACTTTTGCAATTGATGGAGGTGTTGCAGAAGATGTTGATGCTTATGGATCACAAAATCAAGTTCCAATATCTTGGGAAAAACGAGGATTAAGTAATGGTAATCACACTTTAGTTTGTACCGTATCTGGAAGAAAAAATAGTGCTTCATCTGGCATTGTTTTCAACTATTTATACTTTGAACCTATTTATGACAATACTACTCAAATCAATCAAATAAGCAGCAAGAATATTCAACTTTTTGGGAATAAAATTAACTTTACTAGCGAGCTAAATAATCAGCAAATCAAGTTACTTATATACAATTCATTGGGACAGGTAATTTACAGTAAATGCATATTAATTTCAGGTAATCAAATTGAATTACCTCAATTAAATGGTTTAAATGCAATAGTTGTATTAAACTCAACGAATCAATCGATTTTCAATGCAAAAATAATTCATTAATATTTAGAGCACATCAAATTAAGAAACTGTCTAAAAATAAATTTTAAAGTTGCCGTTTAAAAAAACTGCAAACTTATATTCTTCTGAGAAACAGGCATCATTATATATTAACGTTTGTTTTTAAACAGTTTCAAATATATTGTTCACTAAAAATCTTATAATCAACTTCATAATAATTAGGATTTAAATGAAATTCCAGATAAATAAACCGAAAATAGAATTAATTCTGTTCATATTAATAAATATTCCAAACACTTCATTCAGCAAAACTGTGGCTGATAAAAAAGGGAGAAAAGCAATCATTGAACTTGCCGATCCAACAATTATTTGTGTTGATAAGAAGTATTATTTATATGGTACAGGTGGATCAAAAGGAAATGTAGATTCTGGTTTTGAAGTTTACACTTCTAGTGATATGAAAATATGGAGGGGTCCTGTGGGAGTTAGATCTGGCTACGCTCTAGCCAAAGGAGATGTTATTGGAACATCTGGGTTTTGGGCTCCTCATGTATTTTCATATAACAGCAAATTATATATGGCATTTACAGCAAATGAACAGATTGCTATTGCTAAAAGTGATTCTCCATATGGTCCTTTCAGGCAGGATACAATGAGATTTATAAGTGGTGTAAATAAACAAATTGATCCTTATGTGTTTCTTGATGAAGATGGTAAAATTTATCTTTACCATGTACGCCTTGATAAAGGAAATAAAATTTATGTTGCGGAAATGAAGCATGATTTATCAGATATAAAGCCTGAAACTTCTCATTTTTGTTTAGATGCTACTGAAACATGGGAAAATACAGACAAGACTAGCTGGTCCGTAACCGAAGGACCCACAGTTATCAAACATAATAATCTATATTATCTTTTCTATTCTGCGAATGATTTTCGAAGCAAAGATTACGCTGTGGGTTATGCAACAAGTAATTCTCCTAACGGTCCATGGGTTAAAAGTAATGATAATCCGATAATCAGTAGAAATCTAATCAAACAAAATGGACCCGGGCACGGAGATTTATTCAAAGACAAAAATGGAAAATGGAAATATGTGTTTCATTTACATGCATCTTTTACAACTGTAAATCCACGTAAAACAGCTATAATAAATAGTGAATTTGTAAAAGATCGAACAGGAAAAGAAAAAATCAAAATGAACAAAAAATCAGTTTCCGAAATCACTGTAAATAAATGAAACGAACATGAAATAGTTTGATCAATTATTCCACACATGCAAATGATTAAAATGTTTCATCGAGAGTTCCATTTGACAACTAACAAAACAATTCTAAACAGATGAAAAGAAATTTTTTGATATACTTGAATTTAATGTTCTTCTTCAGTTCATGTTCATTTTCAGCTAAAGATACCGCCTTATGTAATCCACTTTCAGTTTCACTGGGTGATCCATATGTTTTATTAGCATCCGATGGAAAGTATTATATGTATGGAACAGATGAAACAGGAAAAATTGAAGGATTTAGTGTATACTCTTCAGATAATTTGACAGAATGGAAACAGGAAGGTCAGGTTTACAAAGGTAATACTGCAAGTTCGTGGACGTTGCGCAACTTCTGGGCACCTGAAGTGTATGAACATAATGGAAAATTCTACATGTTCTTCAGTGCTGACTGGAAATACAATCCGTCACATGAAGCGGAAAACTTCAGGATAGGTATAGCTGTGTCGGACAAACCGACAGGTCCTTTTCTCGATTTGTCGGATAAACCTCTTTTCGATCCAGGCTATCCGGTGATTGATGCAAATATGCTAACTTATAATGGGAAAACTTACTTGTACTATTCCCGTTGCTGTTATAAAAACCCTGTGAAAAGTGAAGTTTCTGATTGGGCACAAAAAATCAATCTTTTTCATGAGATTGAAGAAAGCTGGATTTATGGAGTGGAGATTTCCACCGACTTTACTGGTATAATTGGAGAACCTGTGCTTCTGCTTCAGCCTCCTAAAACAATGAATGACAAACAATCGGAATGGGAAAGTCGGTCAGTCACCAGCGGAGAAGTGAATCGCAGATGGACTGAAGGACCGTTTGCCTTTGCACAAAATAATACCATTTATTTAATGTATTCTGCCAATTATTTTGGAGGGAAAAACTATGCAGTTGGTTATGCTACCTCATCACAACCACTTGGTACTTTCCATAAAGCATCTAATAATCCCATCTTACAAAAAAATATAGATCGTGGCGGTATTGTTACAGGGACAGGTCACAACTCTGTTACTCGTTCGAAAGATGGTAAAAATATGTATTGCGTTTATCATGGTCGTACCTCACAAACTGGTGATAAACGTGTTGTCTTTATCGATAAAATGAAAATTAACAAAGATGGGTCATTAGTTGTTGATGGTCCGACAACAAACAAAAAGACTCTGTAAATCTCATTAATCCTATTAAATATGTTTAGTTATAAAAAAGTAATTGTGTGTTGCGTCTTCATCATTATGGGTATATTAGCCCTTCCTGCATTCGCAACTAGCACTCAAAGAGTTAACAAAAAGAGTAATTTGGCGAAGATTTGGTCTGTTGAAAAGATCAATACATGGTATGCAGCTCAGCCATGGCTCAGTGGCTGTAACTATCAACCTGCCACTGCCATCAATCAAATTGAAATGTGGTCAAATGAAACTTTCGATGCAGCTACTATTGATAAAGAGTTGGGTTGGGCCGAAGAGTTAGGTTTTACTACAATGCGGGTCTTTCTGAGCAGTGTAGTTTGGAATAAAGATGCTGTTGGTTTAAAAAAACGGATTGATCAATTTCTGAATATTTCCTTGAAACACGGTATAAAACCGATGTTTGTGTTCTTTGATGATTGCTGGAATTCCGAATCCTATTATGGTAAACAACCTGACCCTAAACCGGGTGTTCATAACTCAGGTTGGGTACAGGATCCAAGCGTATCGTTACGTAAAGACACAATAACATTGTTTCCGAAATTAGAAAAATATGTAAAGGATATCCTTACCACTTTTAGGGATGATAATCGTATTTTGATGTGGGATTTGTATAACGAACCCGGCAATAGTAACCATGGAATAAATTCTCTTCCTTTGCTCAGAAATGTGTTTAAATGGGCACGGCAGGTTAATCCTACTCAACCACTTTCTGTCGGAATCTGGTATTTCGGATCATCAGAGCTGAATTCCTTTCAAATTCAGAATTCAGATATAATCACTTATCACAATTATGCCGATGAACGTGAACACCAATTGTGGATAAATTTCTTGAAAATTCAGAATCGTCCGATGATTTGTACTGAATACATGGCTCGCCGAAATAATAGTCGTTTTGAGAATATTATGCCATTATTGAAACGCAATAATATAGGAGCTATAAATTGGGGTTTTGTTTCTGGTAAAACAAATACCATTTTTGCATGGGACGAGCCCAGACCAAATGAAAAGGAACCTCCTCTTTGGTTCCATGATATTTATCGCACCGACAAAACACCGTTCGATATCAAAGAAATTGAATTTATCAAAAAAATGACAGGAAAAACAACTTTGGTTCAGCTCGTCCCTTCTGAAAACTTCAACAAAGAAATTGATGAAAAAAAAGTGACTTTGTTTACATTGAAAAACCGTTCGGGAATGACAGTTCAGATTACCAATTATGGCGGTCGAATTATAAACTGTTGGGTTCCTGATAGAAATAATGATTTTAAAGATGTTGTGACTGGTTTTAAATCAATAAATGAATATTTGAATGCAAATGAGGTCTATTTTGGAGCGTTAATCGGAAGGTACGGAAATCGAATTTCCAATGGGAAATTTACATTAAATGGCATGGACTATCAATTACAGGTCAATAATGGGGTAAATCAATTACACGGCGGACCGAAAGGATTTCATAATGTTGTTTGGAATGCACGTCAATTCAAGTCAAGGCTAAATGAAGATGCGCTCGAACTAAATTATCTTTCCCAAGATGGCGATCAAGGATATCCGGGAGACTTATCGGTGAAAGTAATTTATACGCTTACAAATAATAATGAACTAAAGATTGAATATACAGCAACTACAGATAAACCTACCGTTGTGAATCTGACACACCATTCGTTCTTCAATTTGCACGGTTTCTCTGATGGTATTGCTAAAACGATTAATACACATATTTTACAAATTAATGGCTTGTATTATACGCCAACTGATAAAGGTTTAATACCAACCGGTGAGATTGCAAGTGTAAAAGGTACTCCCATGGATTTTACTACTTCAACTCCCATTGGTAAAAAAGTAAATGAACCTTTTGACGCTTTGGCAAATGGTAAAGGATATGATCATAACTGGATATTGGATAAACATGGAGATAATATAACCGAAGCAGCAGTTATTTTCGAGCCAGAAACTGGTATTCAATTGCGTGTTATTACTGATCAACCGGCTCTTCAGTTTTATGGAGGAAACTTCTTTGAAGGTAAAGACACTGGCAAATATGGTGAAGTGTATAATTTCCGTACTTCGTTCGCTCTCGAAACCCAACACTATCCTGACAGTCCCAATCATACTGATTTTCCAAGCACAGTATTAAATCCCGGAGAAACATATAAACATGTTTGTGTCTATAAATTCGAAGTACATTAATTAACTATCTCGAATTAATTGTGTTAATAAATGCGTTTGTGGCAAACCACATCAGAGTATTTGAAGCAGTTTGTTTTACACTTGGGTGGGGTAAACCTGAACGGTGTGCACACTGATTTTGACTGAGAAATAGATAAAACGTGTATTTTTATAAAAATACAAATATAAACGTATGAAACTAACATGATCAAAGATTTTGGACACACAAAGGCATGATTAATAATGTCTTTGTTCTTTACTCTTTGTTCTAAAATTTAGACAGATGAAAAAAGTTTTTCTTTTTCTTTTTCTTTTCTATATTGTCAGCTTTTCCTCGCTTTCCCAGACCTGGACAAATCCCTTTACATTAGCTAGTGAATGGTATCTATATGGTATTGGTGACCCATACATAATGAAGTATCGGGGCACTTATTACTTGTATTGCAGTACAAAGGACAACAATGTCGGCGTGAAGTGTTGGTCATCAAAAGATTTAATCAATTGGTCGGGCGCAGTAACCTGTTCCACGGATCCTATCACTAAATCGGCTTTTGCTCCTGAAGTGGTTTACTGGAATGGAACATTTTATATGTACACTTCCCCTGCAGGAAATGGGCATTATGTTCTTTCAAGTACCAGCCCTACAGGGCCATTTAATGTCATTTCAGGTAATCTCGGCAAAAGCATTGATGGTAACGTATTTATTGATGATGATGCAAAATGGTATTTTTATCATGCTGGTGCTGGGATTCGTGGATGTTCCATGAGTAGTCCTATAACAATAGGGAAAGATGTTAAACTAAACGCCCAAATGGGCGGAAAATGGACTGAAGGTCCATGTGTCATTAAAAGAAACGGGGTTTATTATTTGATATATACCGGAAATAATGTTGTTAGTACAGGTTACCGGGTAGACTACGCTAAGAATACATTAGGTCCAACCAGTTCATTTTCCCCACAAGCAGCACAAAATCCTATTCTGGTTAAGAGTGAAGGTAAATTTGTCGGTATAGGACATGGAACAGCATTTATCGGTCCGGATCTGGATACTTATTATTTTGCCTATCATAATCTGGCAGGTGATTATGGCGTAGGACCGTACAGAAGATTAGACATTGACCGCATTGCATGGAATGGGGATAAGTTATTGATGCTTGGACCAACTACATGGGCGCAACAGGCACCTCAACTACCCGATATGTCAGACTATTTTGAGAGGATAGATATAGGTTCATCATGGCTTATGCCTAATGGAGGTAATTGGAGTATTCAGAACAAGGAGATGATGGTTCAGGACGTTTCAAATGAAGCAACCGAAACATGGCATAAAGCTCTCTATAAAATCCCGACAACATCGAATTATACGGCTGAATTTACCATGAAGCAAGAATCTGTGGGAAATGATTCAGCCCGTTTTGGAGCCGTTTTTGGTTATACCGACGAATCAAATTATGGCATTGCTGTCTTGCATAGTTTTACGAACCTATTGGAAGTTAATTTCTTGATGGATAATGTTTGGGGTACACCAAAATTAATAGATATGCCTGAAGGATTCAATTCTGCCGTTTGGCATAGTATACGCATTGAAAAATTCGGAACAAACTACAAATTCTTTGTTGATGGTCTGCTAAAGGCTACCTTAACCAGTAATTTAGGACAGGGTAAAGTGGGTTATATGACAAGCTGGAGTCATGCTGACTTCAGTTACATAGCATTTTGCAACAAAGTAAACGGGTCCGGTATTTTTGATACCTATAAACCTGTGCCGGGATCAATTGAAGCGGTTCATTACAATTTCGGTGGTGAAGGTACTGGCTATCATGACCTGACACCGACGAATTTGGGTGGTATGTACATTCGAAACGACAGCGTTGATATCAGTGATTGTACAGAAGGTGGCTATTGTGTAACTGGTAATCAGACTGGAGAATGGTATAAATACAATGTCAATGTCAAAGTTTCAGGTACATATAATGTGGGTTTCAGGTATGCAGCCACGGCAGCCACAGGTAAGGTCAGGATATGGCAGGGTAATACGGATTTAACAGGTGTCGTTACATTACCTCCCACGGGAAGTTTGAATACTTGGAATACAATAACTGTAAAAGGGCTAAATCTTATTGCAGGCTTTCAAACACTTAGGGTGGAAATCATTGCGGGTGATTTTGATTTTTATAAAATGCAATTTGAAGAGGCTGACAATACTGTGGTAACGAAAAGTGATGCATTTAATACTAAATTTAGTACCGATTGGAATTATAGTGATGGTTCATGGACTATTGATGCTGGGCAGGCGTATGTAAGCGGTTATGGTAAACGAACATTGGGCAATACTGGCTGGAGTGATTATACAATCCAGACAGATATTACGTATAATGAGATTATGAATGCTGGTATAATTTTCAGGGTTAATAATCCATCATTGAATGGTCCTGGGACAGATCCAGCACAGGCTACTGATTTTTATCAGGGATATTTTGTCAGTCTATCGTCCGATTCAGTGATTTTAGGTAAACAAAATTACAATTGGACTCAATTGGCAACAGCCACTGGAACCTATGCATTAAATACGAAATACACCATAAAAATCGTTGCTTCTGGTGCCAACATCAAAGTATATGTTACGGATATGAACACTCCTAAAATTGAATATACAGATACGAATCCTTTTATTAATGGTAAAGTGGGTTTAAGGTCATTCAATGCAAATGTTCATTTTGACAATTTTACTGTCACTACTGACGAAAGTGGAAATATATCAGGAGTGGCAAATCAAGTTTCAGATACACAAGCTGTAGAATTATTCCCTAATCCTGTTAATAACCAAATAACAATTAGAAACATTGGGGATTTTTCGAATCTTGTGATATACAAAATCGATGGACAAGTAATATATAAAACAAAATTAACTCATGACGTCTGGAAGATAAACGTTGAATCCTTCAACAAAGGACTTTACTTTGTTCAATTAAGCAATAATTTAGGCTATATAGTCTCACTCAAGTTCATGAAAGCCTAAATATTTCCAACACTAAAAATATTAATATTATGAAAATACAAGAATTAAAATCAGCTTTTGAGACAACCTACGGTAAAGCTACTGAAGCAATGTATTTTGCACCGGGGCGTGTAAATCTGATTGGAGAGCACATTGATTATAACGGAGGATCAGTTTTTCCATGTGCATTGAGTTTCGGTACTTATTTATTAGTTGCTGAAAATGATAAATCCGTTATAAACTTCAAGTCATTAAATCAACCGGAAATCATTTCTCTTGGTCTCGATCAATTGACAAATCCGCTCGACAAATCGTGGGTAAATTATCCGCTGGGTGTTATCGCTCAATTTGTGAAACGCGGTATTGCTATGACACAAGGTTACGATTTGCTTATTTGGGGAAATGTTCCAAATGGTGCTGGGCTTTCTTCGTCAGCCGCATTGGAAGTGGTGACAGCTTTTGCGTTCAACGACCAATTGAAAACAGGTTTCAATCGTACGGTGTTGGCTCAAATCGGCCAGAAATCGGAACATGAATTCGCGTTGGTAAACTGTGGAATTATGGACCAGTTTGCTTCGGCAAATGGTGCCAAAGATCATGCTATCCACCTGAATTGCGATACGCTGGAATTTGAACTAGTTCCGGTAAAACTGGAAGGCGTAAAAATTCTTATCTCAAATACGCACAGCCCACATAAATTAGATTCAGGTGCTTATAACCAACGCGTGGCTGAATGCAAACTCGCCGTTGAGCAACTCAACACTGTTCGTCCGCTAAAATATCTGGCCGAACTGACAGAAACAGAATTCAAATCAATGGAATCTGTCATTACCGATCCAGTTGCTCAAAAACGTGCCCGCCACGTTGTAAGTGAAGTTCAACGTACATCTGACGCCGTAAAAGCATTAAAAGCAGGAGATTTGACTTTGTTTGGAAAATTGATGAATGCTTCTCACGTTTCACTTCGTGACGATTATGAAGTCACAGGTACGGAACTGGATTGTATGGCTGAAGAAGCATGGAAAATCGATGGTGTTATTGGGTCACGTATGACCGGTGGTGGTTTTGGCGGTTGTACCGTTTCATTAGTAAAAGATGAAGCCATTGATACATTCATTAAAGAGGTTGGTGCAGCATACGAATCTAAAATCGGTATCAAACCAGAGATTTATATTGCAGAAATCGGTGACGGGGCTAAAAGAATATTTTAAATTTTACTAACAAAGAAAATTAAAAATGAAACCAACATTATTTATTTTGGCTGCTGGGATGGGTAGTCGCTACGGAGGATTAAAACAATTAGATGGTTTGGGACCTAATGGTGAAACTATAATGGATTATTCAATATACGATGCTATTAAAGCCGGATTTGGAAAAATAGTTTTTGTCATCAGAGAAAGTTTTGAAGAAGATTTCAAAACAGTAGTATTGAATAAATTTAAAGATATCATTGAAACTGATATTGTTTTTCAGGATATAACGAATGTTCCTGAAGGAGCAATGTATAATCCTGAACGTGAAAAGCCGTGGGGTACAAATCATGCCGTATTAATGGGAAAAGATGTAATACATGAACCATTTGCAGTGATTAATGCCGATGACTTTTATGGTCAGGAATCTTTTGCAATTTTGGCTGATTTTCTGAAGAATATGGATGGGAAACAAAATGAATATTGCATGATTGGATACAGAGTGGGTAACACGCTATCTGAGAGTGGCGCTGTAAGTAGGGGAGTGTGCGAAGTAGATAAAAATGGTTTTCTGAAAAATGTGGTGGAACGTACACATATTGAAGAAAAAGAAAATAAAATCATTTATGAAACAGAAACTGGTGAGAGCGTAATAATTGATCAGGATACCCCTGTATCGATGAATATGTGGGGATTTACTCCGGATTATTTCAGTTATTCAATGGAGTTCTTCAAAGAATTTTTAATTGAAAACGGACAAAAGCTCAAATCTGAATTTTATATCCCACTAGCTGTGAACAACCTAATTGTTCAGGGAATTGTCACTTGTAAAGTGTTGGATACACCTTCAAAATGGTTTGGTGTAACTTACGCTCAGGATCGCCCACAAACAGTGATAGAAATCAACAAACTAATAAATTTGGGAATCTACCCTGAAAAATTATTTTCGTAAAATTAAAGTATGGCTAAAATTTTAGTAACAGGTGGAACCGGCTATATTGGCTCGCATACTGTAGTTGAACTTCAAAATTCAGGATATGAGGTTGTAATTGTTGACAATCTGTCTAATTCAAACATTCAGGTTTTAGATAGGATTGAGAAAATTACCGGTATCCGACCGGTTTTCGAGAATATTGATTGTGCTGATTATTTGGCAATGGACAAATTCTTTGAGAAATGCAACAAGGATAAACAGAATAATATCAAAGCAATAATACATTTTGCTGCAAGTAAAGCAGTTGGCGAGTCGGTCGAAAAGCCATTGTTATATTATCGGAATAACCTGGGGTCTTTGATGAATCTGTTGGAACTAATGCTTATAAATAACGTAAGAAATATTGTATTCTCTTCCTCTTGCACTGTCTATGGCCAGCCCGACATACTGCCGGTAACAGAGGCAACCCCGGTTAAGCAACCACTTTCGCCATATGGAAATACAAAGAAGATTGGAGAAGAAATAATAAAAGATACTATCTATGCCAATAATAACTATAAAGGGATTATTTTACGTTATTTCAATCCCATAGGCGCTCATCCTTCTTCCGAAATCGGTGAATTGCCAAATGGTATACCTAATAATTTGCTTCCATTTGTTGCCCAAACAGCTGTTGGATTACGAAAACAGTTGCAAGTGTATGGAGATGATTATACTACACCCGATGGCTCTTGTATCCGTGATTATATTAATGTTGTTGATCTGGCGAGAGCCCATGTATTGGCTGTAAAACGGATATTGGAATGTAAATGTACTTCAAATGTCGAAACCTTTAATTTGGGAACAGGTCGGGGATTGTCGGTACTTGAGATCATTAAAACATTTGAACAAGTAACAGGAGTGAAGGTGCCTTATAAAATTGTGGGGCGTCGTAAAGGTGATATAGAACAGGTGTGGGCTGACCCATCGTATGCCAATGAAGTACTTGGTTGGACAGCCACCGAAACTGTTGAAGATACTTTGCTTAGCGCATGGAATTGGGAACTAAAGCTGAAGTCTATTCAAAATCGTTGATCTTTTTAAACTAAAACAAAAATCTATTTATGACTCTTATCAAGTCAATTTATGGAATTCGAGATACAATCGGAGATAAAAGTGGTGAAGATTTGAGTCCGCTTGATATTGTAAAGTTCACTTCGGCCTATGACCTGTGTTGCCACTACCCGAAAGGGATGTGATAAAGATATTGTTCCATTCTCAAAGAATCAGATGAAACAGATTGAACGATTCTCATCTTTGTATAGACAACCTTTCTACGAAAAGAATGGTGTAAGCTACTGGGAATTGACTGTTAAGATATCATTTAAATTACTTGGAATAGATTCGGCGAATTTTCCGCAAAAACTATTGGGAAATTTCTATAAATGCGCCGATGGTTCATCTAATCCACATTATGTAAGTTGGAATCCGATTGTAACCGAACAACCAGATTTCTTTGGCGATTTATTGTTTGAAACCTAGTTTAATATTATTCAATCTCTATTTTCGTGTTCACTACACTCTTAATTAGTTTTTTTAAGGCAAGAAAGAGTGTCTGTTAATTACAGGCATTCTTTCTTTTAACTCAATTTATTAGCAATGTTTGACATTATAGAGATAAAAACAAGAATGATACCGGTTTTGAATTGTGAAAATTGTTGACTTCAATTACAACCCTTTTATTAGTGATTCAGATAGAAACGAATAGATTTAGCCGGTAAATATTATCTTTACATAAAGGAGATTTTTATATCAAATTTAGTCTCATGGAGAAATTTACAAATAAACAACTTGACGAAATAGAAAAACAAATTAAAGAGATTGAACGAGATGAAAAGAATGAAATAGCTAAATCAACTCAAATCTTAACGTTTTTTGAATTAAAACTGGAGGAATTAAAAAGTTTCATTGTAAAATACGATTTTAAAACCGAAGAAGAGGAAATCTTGTTTTTCAAGAAAATAAAACCGAGAATAATAAGTAAACTGATTTATTATATATCGGTGTACAAAATTGAAATAAATCGTCCAAAAGGTAGTTGCTCAACTGTAGAGACCTATTTATTGACAGAATTGGACAGGTTGAAACATTACTTCGAACGGAATATTGAGATTTATCATTATTATCGTACGGGTTGCACTCATTTTGATAAAATTTACTTTTTAAGAAATAGGGATTCTGATATTCCTGTCAATATAGCCTGTTTCTATTTTGAGCGGGATGTAAGATTCTCCACTGGATACGATTATAAAATAGCCAAAATCATGGCGAATGATTTATTAGAGTTGTACATTAAATCGCAGCTTGTAAAATTGAAAGAAAATACAGAAACAAAACAGGAAGTTCATTCTGTGCATAAAACATGTGAGACTTGGACGGCAAGTAAAACGGATTTGGCTGAGTTAATTTATGCATTGGATACAGCAAAGTGTATAAACCACGGAAATATAAATTTGAAAGCGCTTACTACTTATTTAGAGGATATCTTTAATGTAAGCATTGGGGATATTTATCGGATTTATTTAGAAATTAGGGATCGAAAAGGAAGCCGCACTCAGTTTCTTGACCGTTTAAAAGATAAACTGACAGACCGCATGGATAAAGCGGACGGAAATACCGATAATTAAAAGTATGAGTATCCGTTTTGGTGGCTAATTAATTTTCACAATGCTCGCAAACGACCGACCTTGTCCGATGAGCCGGAAAATGGAGTGAAGTAGACGTAGAAAACTTTTCTGTTTGAGTCCCGACGTATTTCGTCGAGGCGAGTTTAAAAGTTTTCAGTCTACAAACGACTAATTTTTCGAGCGAAGCGGGCGCAGTCTTGATTTTTTTTTGCTTACTTTTTTGCATCAAGGCAAAAAGAGTAAGTGGGGTTTTAGGGGCAAAGCCCATGTAAAAAATGATGTTCTTTAATTATGTTATAAGTAAATTTAAAAATAACGAATAAAATATTAAGTACTAAAACTATCAATTAGAAAAATATAGACATTTAATAACATAACGTTCGCTGAACGTCTCTCACGAAAATCGGCAATTTTCAAAAACAGACGAGACCTAAAGCAGAATGTTCATGCATGCTCAAAGTATGCGTGGACTTATTCTGTTTCGTCTGTGGGTATGCCGATGCCTCGTGAAAAACAGTTATGAGTCCACGTTTTTTTTTATTATATACAAATCACTAACTTTGTAGGCATGAGAGAACTAATATTGTACACTACCGTTTCTTTGGATGGCTATTTAGCTCCTGTTTATGATGGATTTGAGCTACTGAACTCTATTCCAAACCCTGAACGTGAAAACTATGGGAAACAAGAGTTTTACGAGTCTATCGACTCTGTTATAATGGGCAGAAAGACTTATTATGAGTTGATATGTATGGATGTAGAAATGCCTTTCAAAGGGAAAAATATATATGTTGTTACTCAAAAATTATTGGAGCTTCACAAAGAAGTCCACTACATAAATGAGAATCATATGGATGAAATTCAAAAACTTAAAGAATTAGAGGGTGAAAATATATGGTTACTAGGTGGTGGTATCTTAACTGTTTCTCTTTTAGAGCATAGACTGGTTGATAAAATGATTATAAATTATCTACCCCTTATGATAGGCAACGGAATTCCTCTATTTCCCAAGTACACGGGTGAGTCCAACTGGAAATTAGCCAACAGTCAGTCTTTCAAAAATGGCATATTAAAAGTTGAATATCAACGAATTTAAATGAAAAATTCATTTAAAATACGTTTTAAAAATTCCCAAGCTTTTCCCAAGTTTGGGAATTTTTTTTATATAATTATTCTCTCATTTTAGGTCATATTTTATCCCCAAAAGTTCTCAGCAAACGATTATTTATTAATCCCTCTAATAAATACAACATTTCCTTGTCTCCTTCTCCTTTGGGAGAAGCTGCCCAAAGGGCGGATGAGGTTGGGAGAGGGTTTCCGAAGGACGGGTGAGGTCTCTTGACTTTTTTGTTACTTTTTGCCTTGAGGCAAAAAGTATAAGATTTCCCAAGTTCAGTTCCAATTTCAGAAAAAATCCTATTGAAAAAACCGTTCTATACCATATCCTTAGCCATAATTATAAAAAAACTTCTCCCAACTTGTGTTTTTATATTTTTCATTCTCCCCAATTTCGCCAATCATAAATCACAACCATTGAGTTCTCTTTCTCCCTCTCCTCAAGGAGAGGGTTGGGGTGAGGTCTTGGTTCTAAAATCTAAAGAAAATGGCAGAATTCAAAATCTCACTTCAAAAGACACTCGCCCATGAAGGCGAATATGTCAACGATCCTGTTGACCTAGGCAAAGAAACCTATAGAGGTATTTCACGTGCAAACCACAGTGAATGGAAAGGCTGGTCCATTATTGATCAGTATAAAATCAAACCCAATTTTCCTTTCAGTTTGGTAAACAATGTAGATTTGGAAAAACAAGTCGAACTTTTATATCTATATGAATTTTGGTTGCCATTGAAAGCTGATCTAATTGCTAATCAAGTTACAGCCGATTCAATCTTCGATTTTGCTGTAAATGCCGGAATCAACAAAAGTGTTCAGCTAACCCAATCAATTATTGGAACAAAAGTAGATGGTATTGTTGGTGAAAAGACACTCCAAAAACTCAATTCGTTAGACTTTGGTTATTTCCATCCGGCTTTCACGGTTGCCAAAATAACCCACTACATTTCAATTATCAAAAAACGTCCAGCAAACAAAAAATACCTCTATGGCTGGATTATCCGTGCATTAGAATATAACCACTAAGTTGATAATCATTCTCTTATATTAATTATTCATTTTTAATTATCAATTATTAATTAGATTATCATGGAAGTAATAACAATAGAATCCAAGGCATTTAAAGACTTAATGGAAAAAGTCAACACTATTGCCAAATTTGTAGTCAACTATCAGCCCGAAGAAATCAACGAAGAAGAAGCTTGGGTGGACGGTTATGAAGTTTGTACATTCTTGAAAATAAGTGAACGTACACTTCAACGCCTTCGCACCAAGGGACTCATTTCTTATTCTATAATTTCCGGTAAAACCTATTATACTATTGCCGAGGTAAAACGCATGTTGAAAGAACGTTTGGTAAAAAGCAATCAGGAAGCCCTTGATAACTTAATCGAAAGCCACAAAACCTATGTTGAGCAAAGAAGAAATTCTCGCACGAACAGATAAAGGTTTGAATGTCTTCAAACATTATCTGCCTTTTCAGTTTCGTGTCGGGCGTAATTTCCTCAATCCATTGTACGAAGACAAAAAAGCTTCGTGCAATGTTTATTTCGATAGGACAAACGATCAGTACAAACTAAAAGACTATGGGAATGATAACTTCAGTGGGGATTGCTTTCACTTTGTTGGAAAAATACTTGGAACTGACTGCCGTCATGCAGACAGTTTCATGGAAATCCTCCAAAAAATAAATCAGGATCTAACTCTCGGTATGGAAAACCCTTCCTCCAACTCTTTTCCCTCTCCTTGGGAGAGGGTGGCCGAAGGCCGAGAGAGGTCATTGTCCCAATCGTCCCCAAAGTCCTCAATAATGGAATCAACCCCCGAGCAACCTAAACCAATTAAACCGTTTGCCATTAAGGTCAAACCATTTTCAGAACTTGAATTGACTTATTGGCAGCAATACGGAATATCACTTGAAATATTGAGAAGATACCAGGTTGTTTCGCTAAATGAATTTGCTTCTGAAAGCATCGAAGGCAACCCCTACAAGCTAACGCCCTCTGATAAGGAACCAATTTTCGCATACCAAGGGAAGCGATATCTAAAACTCTATAGACCTTTCTCGACTGTTCGCTTTCAGTATGCTGGCGATCTGGGAGACAAATATTGTTTTGGATTGGAGCAGCTGCCGCCTAAAGGGAATATCCTTTTTATCACAGGAGGAGAAAAAGACGTACTAAGTTTGGTCACTAAAGGTTTTTCTGCAATATGTTTCAACAGCGAAACTTCCAATATTCCTCAGAGTATTATTCGGAAATTGTCTTACCGCTTTAAACACGTTGTTATTTTGTACGACTGCGATAAAACCGGTATGGAAGCATCTACCAAACACGAACAGCTATTATCTTCACTTGGAGTAAAAAGAATGGTGCTTCCTTTAAATGGAAGCAAGCAAGAAAAAGACATTTCCGATTATTTCAAACTTGGAAATACGAAGGAAGATTTCCAAAAATTATTCATTCAATTTTTAGACACTATCTATGCCGAAACCATGGCTGTTTTAAAATCATGCGAAATAGATTTCACCAAACCACCAATATCAGCTGAAATGATAATTTCAATCAATAACGTCCCGCTTGGTACACAAGGCAATTTATGCTGTATAACAGGAGGGGAGGGGACAGGAAAAAGTAATTATATCTGTGCTCTGGTTGCAGGAACTTTAAATATTGATGACGATGATATTGACACCTTAGGAACTCATATCAAAGCCAACCGACAGAATAAAGCTGTTCTTCTTTATGATACCGAACAGTCAGAGCCACAGCTATACAAAAATACCATGAACAGTCTCAAACGTGTTAAGCAGCTACATTTCCCAGACAACTTCAGGGCTTATTGCCTCACTGGAATGTCCCGAAAAGAACGGCTTCAGGCAATTATCCAAAGCATGGATAAATTCTTTTATGAGTTTGGCGGAATCCATTTGGTAATTATCGACGGTATAGCCGACTTAATCCATTCGGCCAATGATGAAGCTGAAAGTATCCGCATTGTTGACGAACTCTACCGACTGGCTGGAATTTATCAAACCTGCATTGTCTGTGTGCTTCACTTTATCCCGAACGGGTTAAAGCTCCGCGGACATTTAGGTTCGGAACTTCAACGAAAGTCCGCCGGTATCCTCTCCATTGAAAAAGACGACCAACCCGGAGTTTCTGTCGTAAAAGTATTGAAAGTGCGTGACGGCAGCCCCTTGGATGTTCCACTCATTCAGTTTGCATGGGACAAAAAAGAAGAAATGCATGTTTATTTAGGCGAGAAAACCAAGGAAGAGAAAGAAAAACGCAAAGAAAACGAACTTTCCGCCACCGCCAAGTCAATATTCGCACAGAAACGCTACTATACTTACCAGGAACTAACCGATAAACTGCAAGAATACCTGGACGTAAAAGAACGCACCGCCAAAGGCTATATCAAATTCATGCGTGAAAAAGACATAATCCTCAAAGACCCTTCAAAATCAAACTATTTTGTGATTGGGCATACTTAGTGTGCATTAGTCTTTTCTTGCAAAATGTATTGTTGATTGGCATAAATATAGAATGAGAATCGACTGATGGATACGTTATCGAAATGGTTACATTGCATTTAATGACCAAGTTATGTTGTTTGTTGTTATGTGCTTTTATTCGTTTTTAGTGCTGTACACTTATTAGTTTTTCATGCATAATTTGTGTGATTGATTATAGCAAGGGTTGTTTTCAATATATGTCTTTGCCACGGAGTGGCTAAATATGCGTAACCCACAGTAAGTGAAGCGCAACTGGGGGATGAAATATATCCTCTCACACCACTAACCCCGGACGGGGTTGAACAGTATAAGTCTTTAATTGGAAAATATTTTCCATCAAAAGCCGCTTAGTGGAAATTATTTTCCTTTTCAAGAATACTGACCCATTATAGTAGAAAATATTTATTTTGAAAAACACAGACTTCTATACATTACAATTCTAAGCAGTTTTATAAAATCATAGCCTGTTTTCACATATTTTATTTGCGATAAATATCGAAAATCGATACATATCGCAAATAATTACTTGTGCTGGGACGACTCTGAATTATCATTCTATAATGAATGATATTTCATTCATTATAGATTATTCTGAAACTTAGTGAATGATTTGTCATTCATTAAACTAAATAAAAAGAGACAATTCGCAATTCGCGAATCGCAAATTACTCAACTCAACAGTAAATAAATTCTCTCATTTATGATAAAAATAAACTCCATTTACTTTGTTTCCGGCAACAATATGATTTTTTTTACTTTAATATCAAAAAATCAGAGGAATTTCTTGCAATATATACCGAAAAACGGTATATTTGGAGAAAAATTACTTCAATGAGTAAGCAAGAAGAAATCACAGTAAGTCAATGGATAGAAAATCTTCAATCACGGGGAAGATATGCTTTTTCATTGGATTTACTTGCTAGGGAGCTACCGGCTTATACTGAAATTGCTGTAAGGAGTGCTTTAAATAGATTAACAGTCAAAAGAAGAATTATTTCTATTTATAAACGTTATTTTCTGATTATTCCACCTCAATATTTATCCAAAGGGATATTGCCGCCTGCATTGTTTTTAGATGGTTTAATGAAAAATTTGGAACGACCATATTATCTTGCATTACTAAATGCTGCGGGTTTCTACGGTGCATCCCACCAGCAACCGCAAGAATTTTTTGTGGTAACAAATTTACCTGTTTTGCGGATAGCCCCCAAAAAAGGCGTGAAGATAAATTTTCTGAGTAAAAAAGCAATTCCGGAAACTCTATTAGAATCAAAGAAAACGGAAACAGGCTATCTTAAAGTGTCCAATCCTGCACTTACCGCTTGCGACTTAATATTATACGAAAAACGGGTTGGGGGAATCAACAGAGTATCAACTGTTTTGAATGAATTGGCTGAAGCAATTAAACCGGAGATGTTTAGTAACGACCTTTTTGAATATGTTCCGGTTGCAACTTTGCAACGGCTGGGATACATACTTGAAAAGGTCTTGGAATATGATTCTTTAGCAAATACTTTATATGAAATTTTTGAACAAAAAAGTATAAACTTATTTCGTACGCCATTAAAAGCTTCATCGCCTGAAGTTGGATTCCCCTTAGATGAGAGATGGAAAATAATAGTGAATACTGAAATTGAAATTGACGACTGATTTTAATAAATAATGATACCACAAGCATATATTACAGAATGGTCAAATAATGTACCATGGCAAACAAACGAACAGGTAGAACAGGATTTGGTCATTTGCAGGGCATTAACGGAAATCTTTAAAGATGAGTTTTTAGCAAACCATTTGGCTTTTCGTGGGGGAACTGCTTTACACAAGCTATATCTTTCGCCTCAACCCCGGTATTCGGAGGATATTGATTTGGTTCAGATAACAGCTGAACCCATAAAAGAAACGATTGATCGAATTAGGGATATATTATCCTTTTTAGGTAAACCTGTTGTGAAACAAAAAGCCAACAATAATACCTTGGTTTTTCGTTTTGAGTCGGAAATTGCACCGGTAATGCCGTTGCGGTTAAAAGTAGAAACAAACTGCCGTGAACATTTCAGCGTATTAGGTATAACAAAGTTTCCTTTCTTGGTGGAGAGTGAGTGGTACGCCGATAGCTGCGAAATTACAACCTATCAATTGGAAGAATTGTTGGGCACAAAACTCCGGGCACTTTATCAACGCCGCAAGGGTCGGGATTTGTTTGATTTATACACAGCCGTAACTCAAAAGGATTTAAATTTTGACCAAATACTTACTTGTTATCGGGAATACATGAACTTTGTTGTGGGCACCAATGCACCTACACAAAAAGAGTTCTTGCTGAATATGGAAGAAAAAATGTTAGATACTGAATTTCTGGGCGACACTCAATTATTACTCCGCAACGGGGATGCATACAATCCAAAAGAGGCGTATGAAATAGTAAAAGTAAAATTACTTGAAAAAATATAGTTTTACTTATTAGATGAAAATTTATTGGAATAAGACAATGCAAAGAGATAATAATAGATATAATTTACCTGAAAGCTGGTTATGGACAACCATTGGTGAAATTGCAGTACTATCGAGTGGAGGTACACCTAATCGCTCAAATTACAGTTATTTTAAAGGTGATATACCATGGGTAAAATCTGGCGAACTCAATTATAATGTAATTCTTGACACTGAGGAAAAGATTAGTCGAAAAGCACTAGAAATATCAGGTGCCAAAATTATACCAGCAAATTCATTGTTGATAGCTCTATACGGCTCAACTGTTGGGAAACTCGCAACGCTTGGAATTCCGGCTGCTACAAATCAGGCAGTTGCGGCTATAATTACAACTAAAAGCGTCAACAAACGATTTCTTTTCTATTATCTGATAAAAAATAGAGAAATGCTTCTTCAAAAACGAATTGGAGGTGCACAATCAAATATTAGTCAGAAAATATTGATTGAATTCTCATTCCCATTACCACCCTTAAAGGAACAGAACCAAATTGTTGAAAAAGTAGAAGAGTTTTTTAGCGAACTAGACCATGCTGAGAAAATATTAAATAAGTCTCAAAAGCAATTAGAAATATATAAATATGCTCTATTAAAAAAAGCTTTTGATGGTGGTTTGACAAAAAAATGGCGAAAATCACAAATTGAAGAAAAATCCAATCAATTAAAAGATTTTAAAAACAATTTTGAATGGGTTGAAAAAAAAATTGAAGATTGTGTTTCATTTATTGGCAGCGGTTCAACACCAAAAGGTGGTCGTAATGTTTATCAAAATAAAGGTATTCCTTTTATAAGAAGTCAAAATGTTTATAACAATAAATTAGTTCTAAATGATCTTGTTTACATTACTACTGAAACAAATGATAAAATGTCTAGGACCAAGATAGAACCTAAAGATGTTTTATTGAATATAACAGGCTCTTCTATAGGTAGATGTACTTTTGTTCCCAATTCTTTTTTGGTTGGAAATGTAAATCAACATGTTTGTATTATTCGGGTTTTACATGATGACATATATTATAAGTACTTGTCTTTTTTTCTTAGCTCACCAATAGCTCAAATTCATATAAAAAGTATAAATTCTGGAGCAACTAGGGAGGCATTAACTTTAAATCAAATTAAAAATATCAAATTACCACTTTGCACTTATAGTGAACAAATTCAAATTTCTGAAGAGCTTGAATCTCGATTTACATTAATTGAAAATCTTGAAAATGAGATTAGAGTAGCATTAAGAAAAATAATTCTTTTTCGTCACACAATTCTAAAAAAAGCTTATGAAGGAAAACTTGTACAACAAGTATTAACAGATGTCTCAGCAAACTTGTTGTTGAAACAGATTCAATTCGAAAAAAACGATTATCTAAATTCTATAAAAAATGTGGCTACATTAAAATCAAATAAGAAAGATTATATGGAAACAAGGAAAACAATTGTTGAGATTTTGAATGAAATTAAAGAGCCAATATCATCTGCGGAGCTTTGGCAGAAATCAACACATGAAGGAGATATCGAGGGCTTTTATACTGAGCTTAAGGAAATATATGATCTATTAAACGAAATCAAAAAAGATACAACTTCTTTTATATCATTAAAATAATGAGAATAGACACAGTACATTTAAAAGGAAAGTTTAAAAATCTTGAAAACTTTAAAATTGAGTTTGATGAGAATTCCATGGAAACTGTTTTGTTAGGTCTAAATGCGACTGGGAAATCAAATTTCATGGAAGCAATTGTAATCATATTTAGAGATTTAGATTTAGAAAGATCTCCAATACTTGAAAAAAAAGATCAAACGCTTAATTATTATATAAAGTATAATTGTAGAAATCGAAAAATAGAAATTGAGTATTCGAATAAAACTGATTATATCTTTCATATTAATGGCGAGAAACTTCGATCTAAATCTCAATTTTACAAGAATAAAGATGAATACTTACCTAGTCATATTTTTGTTTATTATTCTGGTCTTAGTGAGCGTTTAAAATCATTATATGCAGATCACAAGCTTTTGCAATTTAAAAAAATGATGAAGCATGATATGAAATATGAAGATTTCAATGAAATGCCCCGTATCTTTTTAGTGGAACCAATACATGCTAGTTTTGCATTAATTGCATTTTATCTATTTAAAGATAGAGAGAAAGAAACTATAGATTTTTTGAATAATGAACTTGGCATTGTTGACTTTGGCTCATCATTATTCATGCTAAAGCAAGCAAAATGGTCATTATCAAGAAAAGGAGAAGATCGATTTTGGAATACTACAGGATTAGTTAGAAGATTTGTGGAAGATTTGTGGAATTTCTCTACAGCTCCAATGTTTTTTAAAGAATCAATTAAAGGATCTTTAAATAAAAGAGAATCAATAAACAGATTATTTCTTTATATTAAAGACAAAGAAACATTTAGCTCATTAGTTGATATGAAAATGTATCATAATAAGATTCCCTTATTTAACGCTTTATGCAGTCTGCATTATTCAGAATTAATTGATGACCAGGATGTTAAAATAAAAATAGTTAAGAAAAATATTGGTGGTGAACTTGCTATGGGTGAATTAAGTGAAGGCGAAAAACAATTAATCACAGTTCTCGGGCTTCTTAAATTTACCAAAGATGATGAAGCTCTTATTTTGCTAGATGAGCCTGATACACATTTGAATCCACTTTGGAAATGGAAATATCTTGATTTTATAGATAAAGTTGTAAAAAGGCCTGAAAAAACTCAAATAATATTTTGTACACACGATCCATTGGTGATTGGCAGTATGGAAAAGAATCAGGTTCGTATTTTTCAAAAAAAAAATACTGGTACAACAAATGTAATTGAACCTGATATTAGCCCTAGAGGCTTAGGAGTAGCAGGCATATTAACAAGTAATCTTTTTGGATTGTCAACGACTATTGATAAACCAACAAATGAATTACTTGAAGAACGTAATTATTTATTGTATAAAGAAAGCAAGGGCAATTTATTATTAGAGGATCAAAATAGGTTAAAAGAATTGTTTGAGATACTTAGTAATAAAGGGTTTAATCATATTTTTAAAGATCCTGAATTCTCTAAATATATCGTTGATCGAATTACTAAACAAAATAAAAATAAATAGTTTATGATGTATATTGATTTGAAAAAATTATCAATTCCAGAAGATAAATGGATAGCTAAATCAAAAAAACTACTTAAAGAGTTGGAAGATTCAGAAACAATTGAAGAGCGTAATAATCTAATTGATAAATCACATAGATATTGGAAACTTTTTAAAAATCAACTTAAAGCTTTATCGTACAATAAATGCTGGTATTCTGAAACTCGAAATCCATATTCTCATTTACATGTAGACCATTTTCGTCCAAAAAAAAGAGTTGAAGATATATACTCAATAAATCAGAGAATCAGAGATGGTTACTGGTGGCTAACTTATGATTTTACTAATTATAGATTATGTGGTAGTGTTGGTAATTCAAAAAAAAATGATCATTTCGCAGTTAAATATAATAAAGTGACGAGTCCAGGTCCAATTTCGGATGAAGTATATTACTTTTTAGACCCTACAGTTAAAGAAGATGTCAAACTTCTTAATTTTGATAATGATGGTAATGCTATACCTGCTGTACCGGAGAAATTTGAAAAATGGAATTTCGAAAGAGCAAAATACACAATTGAATATTTAGATTTGAATTACGATGATTTAAAAGAATCTAGAAGGCTCAAATGGCAGGAAACGACTGAGTTAATAAAGAGAGTTAATTTTAAAAATGAAAGTTTTAATTTAGAACCAACAAATCAAAATAAATCTAATCGAGATTTTGAAATCGAGAAATTAAGGTTGATGCTTTCACCAAGGGAAGAATTAACTTCAACTGTACGTTCATGCTTAAGAGCTTCAGGGCAAGATTGGGCATATAAATTATTAGAAGAAAAATTTGAAATAATAGACTAAATCATGACAACAAACTCATTAATTGCTAAAATATGGTCATTCTGTGATACACTTCGAGATGATGGGCTGGGATATGGTGATTATTTGGAACAACTTACATATTTGTTGTTCTTAAAAATGGCAGATGAAAATAAAAGTCAATTTAATTTACCAATAGGATGTGATTGGATATTTCTAAAAGAAGGCAATCAGTTAATTGAAACCTATGAAGAACTTTTAAAAACACTATCTTCGTCTGGCGGAATGCTTCAGAAAATCTTTGCTGGCGCACAAAATAAAATTCATGACTCGGCAAAATTGAAGAAATTAATTAAACTTATTGATGAAGAAAATTGGACATCAAAAGAGATTGATATTAAAGGAGAAATATACGAGTCTTTATTACAGAAAAATGCTGAAAGCAGCGGAGCTGGTCAGTATTTTACACCTCGTCCAGTAATTGCAGCAATGGTTGAATGCACTCAACCAAAACCTAATGAAACAATATCAGATCCATCTTGTGGCACCGGAGGTTTTTTTCTAGGGGCTATAAATTACTTAAATCAACTGAAATTAACTGAAAGTCAAAAAAAGTTTCTGAAATTTGATGCTTTTCATGGTTGGGAAATTGAAAAATCAACAGCCAGATTGTGTCTAATGAACTTGTTTCTTCACGGAATTGGAGATTTAAAAGAAACTCCTGATATTGAAGTTACAGATAGCCTAAAAGCTGGGGTTAAGAAAAAAGTTGATTTGGTTTTGGCAAATCCTCCATTTGGCATTAGTAGTAGCGACATCCCTACTAATGATAAGAAGCAAGCCGATAAAGAAGGTTATTTCTTACGGGAGGATTTTTGGGTTACTACCAGTAACAAGCAACTGGCATTCTTGCAACACATTGTATCAATGCTCGATGAAAATGGTCGTGCTGCTGTAGTACTCCCAGACAATGTTCTATTCGAAGGTGGCGCCGGTGAAACAATTCGGAAGAAACTATTGGAAGAAACAAACTTACATACAATTTTGCGCCTTCCTACAGGTATATTTTATGCTCAGGGTGTGAAAGCCAATGTTCTCTTTCTTGAAAAGAAACCCAAAACAGATGATCCAGCTACAACAGAAATTTGGTTTTACGATTATCGTACAAATATAAGACATACCCCAAAGAAGAATCCGCTGCGTCCTGAACATTTGAAAGATTTTGTCGAATGTTATCAGCCTAATAATATAAGTAGAAGAGTTGAAACATGGAGTACAAGCAATGAAAATGGGCGTTGGAAAAAGCTTACTTACGATGAATTAATTTCTCGGGACAAGACGAACCTGGATATTTTTTGGTTGAAAGATGATAATTTAATCGATTTAGATAATCTGCCGGAACCAGATGCACTCATTGATGAAATAATTGAAAATATTCAAAGTGCTTTGGATAGTTTCAGAACAATTAAAGACAACCTTGAGCAAAGTAAATAAATTTCTACATAATATGGCAAATAATCAATTTACATGGCTACATACATATAAGGAAATAACCAATTGGTTATTGCTAAATAAAGGCAATCATAAATTATTAATAGACACTTTAAAATCTGTAGGTGTTGATGGTTTTAGAGATTTCAAGGAAAACTCCGCTAAGTCAATTGAGGAGTTTGAATTAAACGAAATTGACCCATTTACTTTTTTTTCATATCTCAATAAATACAAACTTGATTCTAATCGAATTGAAATACTTCAGAGAATTCATTCCAAACTTCAGTTGACATGTGAAGTACCGAAAGATGTATTAGGAGTTCCAACTTCAAATCCATTAAAAGTAAGATTATTTCCATTTAAACATTTGAGAACAAACAATGAAATTGAAAACTTGTGGATACTTTTTGAACAAGTAGTTCAAAAACAAATTGACAACTTGCTTTTTGAGAAAGTTCTCAAAATAAAAGGAGTTGGGAAAGGCAAATTAAGCATTTCATTTTTTTATGTCAATCCAGAGATTTATTTATCTTTAGACTCAAGGTCAATCAACTATCTTTATAAACTAAAAATAAGACCCTTTACTTTTAATTCAGTAAGTGAATATTTATCTCTATGTGAAAAAGTGATAAATAAATTAAAGAAAACACCTTATCAGATATCATTGGATGCGTGGAATTCAAAAGATATAAAAGATGTTGTTTTCAATGAGGAAGTGAATACACGAATTGGTAGTATTAGAACATTAATTGATATTTTAGATAAACAAAATAATGATTTTGAAGAAAAAGTTTCTGTTTTTTACCGAGGTCATTCTAATAGTACATTTAAACTAGAACCGTCAATTTATAGAAACCAAGACTTAATTAAAAATGAAGATAAACTATTTAAAGAAATTATTGCTCGTAGTCCGTTTGATTTTAAAGAGTGTGTCACAACATTTGAAAAACTTGTTAAGATGCAGCATTATTCTTTGCCAACTCGATTATTAGACATTACTTCAAATCCATTAGTAGCTTTATTTTTTGCTTGTAAAGATGATACTCAACAAAACGAGGATGGAAGACTTTTTAGATTTGAAATCAAGGATAATGATATAAAGTATTATGACAGTGATACAATAAGTGTTGTTTCAAATATATCACGTAGACCATCTGATTTTACAATAGAAAAAATAAAGAATTTTAAGAAGGGAAAATTTAACGATCAAGATATGGTTCAATATCTATTACATGAAATTCGTTCAGAGAAATCTCATTTTTCTGCAGTAATTGATCCAATACATCTTGAAATGGTTTTTTGTGTTAGACCTAAATTAGATAATCCAAGAATAATAAGACAAGAGGGTGCATTTTTTGTTTTTGGGATTGAAAATGACAAATCACATTGTGCAAAATTTGATTTTGAATATCAATCTTTTATAATAAACAAATCTGAAAAAACCAAAATTCTTAAACAATTAGATACATTAGGGATAAATGAATCAACATTATTTCCTGAGATTGATCATGTTGCAAAACATTTAAAAGAGAAGTATTTTTAAATTAATTGTCATTCAAATACCTGCTCACGCAGGTTTAAACCAAACAGGAAACTTTATTCGGTGAAGTTTTACCGAACGCTGCAGAGAATTCTGCACTCAAAAATTATAGTCTTAAAGATAAAACAGGTAGGATTTTATATTTTATACATATCATTGAAACTATAAATGTGACAGCTTAACATATCACCTAAATAAATTAAATGATAGAATTATACGAAGCTGAAATTGTGTATGAGCAGTTTCAGAAATCAAAATATCAGACTTTAGTAAAGTCGCTTCTAAAATATGCAGCCAACTATTCACGGTTACGGGTTGAATGGCTGTTATCAAATATGGAGACTCGTATCGAAATTGATGTGGAACGTACCAGAGCTCACAATTCTTTCATTTCAGCATGTGATGCATTGGCACGAAATATGAAAGAAGGCGGTGAAAATGCAATGTGGAGAGTTAAAATAGGAGGTGACCGCAAAGATATAGGTGATTTTGGAGTTTTGTTGGTGGCAGTCATGGGAATAAAGGCGAGATAAATATTATTGAATTACAATTATTATAAAATACTATTGAATCATGGGAGAGCAAAAACGTAAAACGCCACGTGAGTATATGGAGCAAGCTATTGAGGTAATGAAAAAATCCATTCCCGAAAATAGAAATGATAAATCAAGTCCTTTAGTTGGAGCTGTTCTAGTTTTCCCTGATGGTACAACAGACACAGCATATAGAGGTGAATTAAGAGAGGGCGATCATGCCGAATATACTTTGCTTGACAAAAAGAACAGAACGAAAGATTTAACGAATTGTTGGTTGTTTGCAACATTAGAGCCATGTGCCCCAGGAGCAAGAAATCATCCAAAAATACCTTGTTCCGTTTGTATTGTAAATGCCAGAATATCTGAAGTTTGGTTTGGAATTGAAGATCCTGATCCTAAAGTTGATCATGGCGGTATTCAACACATGACGGACCATGGAGTTAAGGTACATCAGTTTGACCGTGATTTACATAAAGAAATTGAGATAGTCAATGAGGATTTTCTTAAAGGAGCACATAGTCGTAAACAAGAATCAAAAAATCATAAACAACTAGTGGTAAACAAGCTGAATCAGATAGATGTAACAACAAATCTTGATAGTTTGTCCAAAGATGCTTTGCAATTATATATTGAAAAGTCAGGTAGCAAACTATCAATTGATTCAAAAGAGTTTACAAATGAACTGTTACAAATGGGATTGTTAGTGAAAGATGAAAAATCTGCAACGATAATTCCTACTGGAAACGCTATTCTTTTGTTTGGCAAAAATCCAAGATTAACTTTCCCTCAGTCAGCAGTAAAAGCAAAAGTGACTTATAGTGATGGCCGCATAGATGTACAAAGCTTTGATGATGCTTTAGTATTTATTCCGGAACAAGTTGAGTCTTGGGTAAAGAAAGTACTTCCTGAAAGTTTTGATAGATCTAAATTTATTCGTGAGAAGGTGCCGGCATTTCCTATTGAGGTTATTGATGAAGCTATTACTAATGCAATTATCCACAGGGATTATAACATTGATGGTGCTAAAGTCCTATTAGAAATTACTCCCGACAAGATTGTAGTCAAAAGTCCGGGCAGTCCTATTCCGCCCATTGAATTGAAAGATTTACAGAATTTCACTGCTACCTCCATCAGTAGGAATAAAACTCTTGCATTTGTTTTTAATATTATGAGGTATATGGAAGAAAGCGGTATTGGAATGGATACTTACAAAGCTATGAGAGATAAATACAAACTCCCCTTGCCTTCTATATCGTTTGAAAATCCCAATATAGTTGTTACTTTCCCTCGAAATTCTGACGGTGTGCGTGAATTAGCCGAAAATGATTCAATATCAAAACTAAATGATGAAGAGTTGGAAGGTTATGACTTTGTAAAAGTACAAGAATCGGTTTCCAAAAATGAATATGCAATGCACTTTAATTATTCCGATAAAAAAGCACAGAGGCATCTTACTAAATTAAAGGATCTTGGTTTTGTTGTCCTTGAAGGCAAAGGACGAGCTTCGGTTTATAAAATTGTTTACAATCAATAGTTTTCAGGACATTAATTAGGAAAGGTTGTCCTTATTCGATATTATTTTGAAAATAAGGTTATTTATAAGGACATTTATAAGGACATAATGTCCCGATAAATATTTCCAATATTTAAAATTATAATCAACTGGAAATTTCTTTTCCTTATTTATCACCTTATAAATAAGGTTATATTTCGAATTGAGTAAAGTAAAATTGAATTACTGATTACCATATTTGAATGATTAGGTGTATTTTAAGTTCAAATAAATTGATGTCGATAAATTACAGTACAATTTTTGCCTAATATCCCTATAAACTTTTTCAAAGATTACTATTAAAAAATTAAATATATGAAAGCATTAAAGATTTTCTTATTCAGTTTAATTGCTGTTTTTATTCTAAATGGCTGTAAAGGAAAGAGTGATCAAATAAAAATTGGAGTTATTCAATATGCTAACCAACCAATACTTGATTCTGTTTATTCAGGGATAAAAAAGGAATTGGCAAAGTATGATGGCAAATATGAAATAGAGTATCAAGTTGCTCATGGAGACCCAATCTTAAATACGACAATAAGTAAACAACTTGTCAATGACTCTGTCGATATTATAATTGCTATGGGAACTCCATCTGCGCAAGCTGTAATTAAGGATACGAAAACAATTCCAGTAGTTTTTACCGCAATAACAGATCCTGTTGGAGCTAAACTTGCAACTACAATGAACAAACCTGAAGGGAATAAAACCGGAATTACAAATATGCAACCTTTCGACAAACAAATAGAGCTTATTAAAATTATTAAACCGAACACAAAAAAGGTAGGTATTATTATTAATTTATCAGAAGCAAACTGTGTAGCTGGAATGGTTTATGTGAGACAAGCATTAGACAAATTCAAAATTCCTTATGAAGAATTAAATGCATCAACTTCAGCAGAAATCATAACCTGCGCCCAATCATTAGCAAAACGTTGTGATGTATTCTTTGTAAGTCCATCCAATACAATATATGAGAATTTAGGCGCAATAAAAAAAGTAGCCGAAAAAAATAATATTTTGGTAGTTGGCGGTGATAAATCTGCTGTTCAAAAATTTGGAGCAATAGGAACATATACCTACGATTTTGTTGAGATGGGTAAAAATACCGCTGAACTAACGATTAAAATTCTAGAACAGAAGCTTAATCCTGGAGATATTCCTGTATCACGACCTCAAAACTCATATTTATACCTTAATTTGGAGTCAGCGAAAGCGTTGGGATTAACTATTCCTGATTCACTGAAGAAAAAAGCTCAAAAATAATGGACTATTGGGGAGTAATAGAATTAGGGATAATATTTAGTCTTTTTGTTCTCGGAATGATAATTTCTTTCCGACTATTGGGGTTCGCAGACTTAACAATAGAAGGTAGTTTCACTACTGGTGGAGCTATCTTTGCTATTTTGTTAGATTCAGGTTTTAATCCTATCACTGCAATGTTGTTATCAATAATTGGAGGAGGATTAGCCGGTTTATTCACAGCGTCACTATATTGCTTTGCACATATCAATAAACTACTTTCTGGTATTATAACGTTGACAATGTTATATACCATTAATCTAAGGATTATGGGCAAGTCTAATATCTTTATTGATAAAACAACCATCTTGACACTCGTAAATCAACCATGGTATGAATTTATAATATTGTTATTAATCTGTATTGGTATTTTTGTTTTAATCAAACTCTTTCTTTCAACTAATTATGGACTATATTTAAGAGCTGCCGGAGAAAACGAAACTTTTGTTAGAAATTTGAAGCAAAGCCCTAAAAAGTTTGTTGTAACAGGATTAATTATTTCTAATGCCTTAATTGCATTGTCTGGTTGTCTTTTTACGCAGTATGTTGGATTTAGCGATATAGGAAATGGAAATGGTATGTTGGTTTCTATGCTAACAGCAATGATTATAGGTGAAAATATAATCAGACCTACCACCTTAAATCGCTTGATTATTTCTTCTTTTTTGGGTGCAATCATTTTTCAGTTTATATATAGTTTTGCGATTCAAATTGGAGTTAAACCAATAGATTTAAAAATCATTATAGGTTTGCTTTTAATCGTATTTTTGATTTTGACCAAGTTTGGTTACAAAGGCAAACAGAATAAGAATATCGGTGCAAATTTTATATAGGAAATATGTTAGAATTAAAGGATATATCCGTTTGTTTCAATAAACAGACCATAAATGAAGTAGAAGCATTGAAAAAAATCAATCTGCTTTTTCATAAACACGAATGGACTTATATTATTGGAGGTAATGGTTCTGGAAAATCAACTCTCTTAAAAGTTATCAACAGGGATTTGATTCCAGATAAAGGTGAAATTAAATATAATAATTTAAAACCTGAAGATATACTTTTTATTGATCAAACTACGATTAAAAATCTTATTCCATCAATGACTGTATATGAGAATCTAATTTTTGCATTGAAAAATTCAGGTATGACCCCAAATTTTAAATTCTACAAGCAGAAAAAGTATAAAAAAATTGTTATAAACAAGTTAGAAGAATTTAATGTCGGAATAGAAAAAAGGATAAACGAACAAGTAAAATTTCTGTCAGGTGGTGAACAACAACTTATAGTCGCTTGTCGAATTATGTTGAGTAATCCGAAAGTTTTACTTATGGACGAATTTACATCGGCTCTTGACCAAAAATGGGCGCCGTTTATCCTTGATAAATTAAAAACTTATATAGTTGAAAATAATATTATGGTATTAGCCGTTACTCATGATTATTCACAGATAAATAATATCGGAGACAGGCTAATTGTATTAAAAAATGGGAAAGTTATTGCTGATAGGAGAAAAGACAACTTTGATTTTTCTACCAATTCAGTATTAAAATTATTTTATGAACAAGAATGAATTTATTTTAGAACGGCATTATGGGAAACAAGCCACTTCTCACTGTGATTTAAATGCAGGTAAAAGTTTAAAGTCTTTATGGTTTGAAATACCCGAATATTGTCATTTATATTGTGATTATTGCTTTGCTTCAACCAATAGTGACAGCAATAGAAATCACCTAACAAAAAGAAATTCTTCAAATTATTTGGATTGGGAGAAATATGAGGATCTTTTAAGAGAATTTGCCGGATTAGGCGGTGAGTTTATTGGTATCCCTGGCAAAGGAGAACCTTTCCATCCTCTCAACATAGAACTCACCAAAAAGATCTTATTGCTTGCAAAAGAATTAAAACTTAAAACTACAATTTTCACAACAGGAGAGACAATATTCTTCAAGCCAACTTATTCCGGGAAAAACGAACTCTCATTATACGTTGAGCCAGATTATTCATTGGTGAAATTTTTGGAAGATAAAGATGTAATTCTACTGATTAAATTCAATTCTGAGAATGAAGAGATTCAAGATAAAATAGTTCATACAAAAAACTATACAAAATTAAGAGCCCGAGCAATTGATTTACTTGAAGAAAATGGATTTAATCAAGGAAACAAACCCAAATTGGGTATAGTAACATCAATCTTAAAGGATAATTATAATGAGATATTGCCACTTTATGAAAAATATCATTTAGAGAAAGGATTTATTTTTGATTGTGATACTATATTACCACGAGGAAGAGGTGAGAAATATTATAATAGAGAAGATAATCTAACTTATAAAGAGCTGAATGATATATTCAAAAAATTAAAAGAAAAAGGTGCGATTCTGACTTGTCAAGGAGGAACTTATGTAGGAGTGGCTTGTGATAGGATATTACATCATTTATATGTATCTCTTACAGGAGATGTTTATCCTTGTATAGGTTGTTTTGAAAATTATAGTAAAGACAGTTTTCTACTTGGAAACATAAAGCATCAAACAATTAAAGCGCTTTGGTACAATCCAAAGCGAGTAAAATTAAGAGAAAACACACGTGAGGCATTTACAGGGGTTTGTTATAATTGTCAAAATTTCGAAGATAATACTTGTTATTCTTGCTTAGGGAGATGTGTAAGTAAGGTAGATTCAAATGATCATGATATTATAATTGACACGCATGGATGTAGCAATCATCGTCCGCAAACAATACCATGGATAAATTCAGCTAATGATTATGTTAGAACTATTTTATCTATAGATAAAACAACATCAATTTTAAAATCAAATTTTGAAAATCTCTGGAAACCAAATCAAAATATAGCATTTGTATTAAATCAATTGACATCTAGAAACAAAACTGAAGAAATATATAAAATTATAAATTCTAAGGATGCACAAAATTTCTCATATTACAATCCGGGTGAAGCTTTTAGGAAAGTTCCTGTTCAAAAATTTTCATCAAAAAAACAGTATAGATACTCTGATTTAGATTTTCCGCTTAATAAAATTTGGGATTTTTTGGAATTTCCATTAGATGAAAAAGATTTGACTGTTTTAGATACAGATCAAAAAGTGAAAATAATTGATGTGCTGTCAAAAAGCTTTTTATCTAATATTTTTCTACCTTCAATTAAACTGTTGTTTGACAAATATGATCAAGACAATAATCTTTTGCTATGCAACTTGTTGTTTTATGATAATCAGAATAATAAATATTTTTATCGCACAGTAGTTAAAAATGAGATTGAGAATGATAATAGGCTATTTGATTTATCACTGATTCTATTTAGATGGGCAGAAGATATTGATGAAGCTAATTATTTTAGTAATACAAGCAAAGGAAGGATTTTTAATTTAAGTAGTGTATTTAGAAATGAATTATATCGGGACTATGAATTAGTCCTAAATGATAATAAAATACAGTCAAACAATAATCAAAATAGCAATATACTTTTTCTAAATTCGCTTATTAATTGTCAAATAGTCAAAGATAAAACTGAGAAACTTGAAAAATATCTATCAGAAAAACTAAGTAATGAAAGCAGTGATTGGTATAATATAAAAGAACATTTTAATTCACACATATTTAATGATTTGGATGAGTCCGGGAAAGCTAATATTGTTGTATTCTACGAAAAATTGAATGAAATAGTATTTTTTAAAGATAATCAAGTAGATACAAGCAATAGAAACTTTATCCATTCTATAAAAGAATTTCTAAAAGAGAATTGTAAGAAAGTATATCATAATATTATAAATGATTGTAATTCTATTCAAGAAATAAAGAACGTTTTACTTCTAAGTGACAATTTTAGGCAAAAACATAAAGCAATATGGGATTTGTTTATTTTGCTCACTGAAGGAGATTGTGCAAGTGCTATCAATTATATTATATTTCTTCGTTATCTGCGTGAAGTATTCTATGTTAATAACTATATGTTGACTCATTCAACAAATTTTAAAGCATCAAGTTTAAATAAAGGAGAGTTATTGTCAGATGAATCAGTATTCGAGGAGGTTACTCAACCAAGTGGTATTCTACTCTGTAGTAAAAAATCTCTTTGTAGAGAATTAAAGTCGGAAATAAATATTGTATTATCTAATATCTTACAGCCTTTTGACGAATTCTATTATAAAAACAATCTTCAAAATGTAAAATTATACGATGAAGTTCAATATTATCAACACTCACTTGATAATATATCAACAAAGGTGTTAAATGGAATTTATTTTTTGGGAAAAAGTATAGACTCTAATTTATCCAATAAAATGATTGCTACAGATTTCAACAACCTTGCAGTAGCATTTAAGATTTATGATATAAGCAGAAGGGGAATTTCGAGAAAAAGTTATAATTTAAATGAATATCCTGAATTAAATGACTTAGTTTCTATTATTAATCTGATTACGAATTATTTTAATGATGAAAAATTTAATGATATTCCTCTTATTGGTGCAAATATATATTTTACAGACTATACACCTAAAAACAAACTGAGAGCATTTACAATTTTTTTTAATTTGATAAAAAATGCAGTAAATTACAGTAATAATCAGAATATATCCATAACCTTTAATTCAACAAATCAGATTGCAATTAGTAATGCAACATGTATGAAAGAAGAATATGTACAATTTATAAATGGGTTAACAAATAAATACCCAACAGGCGAGAAGTCTCGTGGGTTAGTAGTTGTCAAAACAATGATTAAAAAGTTAAATTGGCAAATTGAAGCTATCTCGGATTTTGATGAAACAAAAGTTATAATCATATTTTAATAATTTGTAAAGAAATGAAAAAGTCTAATAATATCATCAATATTCTATGCATTGATAATGAAAAGCATTATAAAGATTGGAATAGAATTATCAGTTATGATAATTCTAGAAAATATATATTCACTAATGAATTGGATGGAGAAAATGTTCTGGGTGCGATTTCAGAAATGAGTATTAAAATAGCACTAATTGATAAAAACTTAGGTGCAGACAAAAAAAATGGAATTGAAGTTGCAAAAGAATTAAGAAATAATTACTCGGATATTTTTAATGTTTTAGTTACATCATATGGTAAAAATGCTTTTGGGGAGAAAACAGATGAAATATTAGATGCTCTTCAAACTGGAATTATTGATTATTATGTTGATAAGAATGACGTTGCTAAAGAACTTGGAAACGTTATAGACATAGCAATTGATTCATTAAATAATTCAAAAAAAAGGAAGGAATATACAGAAGCGAAAATTCAAACTTTAAAATTAATGCAGAATTTTAAAGTAGATGAAAGTAGCGATGATACTATTAGTAAAGAACTTATAGGGAATTCAAAATCTATTCAAGATATTAAGAAATGGATTGTCAAATACTCTCTAACAAAAGACCCTGTATTAATATTAGGTGAAACTGGAACCGGTAAAGATGTTGTTGCAAATCTTATACATAAATTATCTAATAGAACAGGTAATATTGTTCCAGTAAACTGCGGTGCAATCCCTTCTGAACTAATTGAAAGTGAGTTATTCGGACATGTAAAAGGAGCATTTACAGGTGCCATTACTGATAAAAAAGGTAAATTTGAAATGGCAGTAAAGGGAACGTTATTTCTTGATGAAATAGGAGATTTGCCAATGTCTGCACAAACTAAGTTTTTAAGAGCTATACAAAATGAGAAAATTTCTAAAGTTGGAGAAACAAAAGAAACTAACATTGATGATGTAAGAATAATTTGCGCTACAAATCAACAGATTCTTTCTAAAATTAATAAGAATGAGTTTAGGGCTGATTTGTATTATAGAATTTGTGGTTTCCCTTTACAATTACTTCCATTACGAGAACGAAAATCAGATATTCCATTATTAGTTGAACGCTTTAAAGAAAATAAGAATTTTACAGATGCCGCTATTGAAGAGATTCAGAAAAATGATTGGTATGGTAATGTTCGAGAATTAAAATCATTTATTGAAAATTTAATTCATCTCTTCCCTGAAATAAATACTTTTGATGTTGATGCGGTTAAAGATGCCTTGACTTTTTGGAAAGGGATGCATCCTGAAACAAATTATTTATTTAATGAAAATGAGAATAAAACGACTGGCGACCTGTATATATTTAAAAATAATGATGTTGATTCTGTAAATTTCAGTCTCGAAAGAAAGAAAGAAATTATTGAGCGATTAGATATATACCTTCTTGCTGCTGATAAATGCAAAATAAATAATGAAAAAATAAGTGCAACAAATATGATTAAATATCTTCTTATTATTTCAAATGAAATTGAATCTAAATTATTTACTAATGGAAGTATATCAACAAAGAATTCTAATACCATAGGACAATTTATTAAGAACAATAAATCTATAATTGACATAATCAAAAAAGAATATCCTGGTAAGTATCAAATTCTCGATAATTTGCTTACTAATAAAAAAGAAAATAAAACTAATAAATAACCTTATATTTGCGTAAATTGAAATTGACAATTAAATAAGGCATTGTCAATGAGATGTTTAAATTTAATGGCATTTTGATTGTATAAATCCTTTTAGTATTAACCCACTAAAAGGATTTTTTTATGAAAACAACCACCGTCTCTCCGTTTTCTCCTGCAATTGGTTACAATTACTTCAACACCAAGTATCGAAACGTCAAGTTTGTTACTCCTTCTGAACCATTCTATCAGGAATTCAAGAACACGATTATTCGTGAAAACACGGTATTAAGACAGCAAAAAAGACCTGCTGATTATATACCTCAACCCCGTAGTGCCATATCAATAGTTTCATATGATACCGAAAAACTTCTCCGGTATTATTATACCTCCGACCATAGACGAATAATTGGCTATGAAGTAAAAGTCCAGGGTAAATACTATCCTAAATTTCTGGAATGTGATATGGTTATCTTCACGGAAGATTCCATCATCATCGGAGAAATTAAATCTAAAAACAACCATTCGAATAATGAAGCAGTATCTCAACTTCTGTTGAGAAAAGAAATCGTCCAATTTGCATTTCCCGAAAAGCAAGTGATTATTGTTGCGATAATCGTGGATATGTCTTCGAATGTACCGGCATCAAAAAGTCACTATGATATGAAACTGGAATCAACAAGCGATGGTTTTAAATTCTACCATGTTGCACTTGGCTATTGTGACATAAAAGAGCTGGCTTTAAGTAGCAACTTACAACTTGATATGGCTTTATTTGAACGGGCACATTGTGAAGCTTATGAGAGTGCAGAACAGCGTAAGACTAAGAATGCAAAAAGAGTGGATATTCCGGAATGAAAGAAAAGCATTGGAACAACACCAAACAACCTTATTTGGGCACTTACTTCAACAAGCATTAAAGCCGGAATTTGCCAATATATAAGGTAATTTATAAGGTTATAAATTCATTCTACAAAGTCTGGTGTATTTGTATAGTCCATATATACTGTGTTTTACAAAAAATAAAAACAATATGCACAGATTTTGAAATATAACTTATACAACTAAAAGACTTGCGCGATGAAAAAGAACACTTTGCACATAGAAACGAATAACGATTTGAAGGAATCTTCCACCGCTATTCTTACAAACAACAACACTAATTATAGCACTTGTGATGAAACTCCAAAAGCAAATGACAAAGTTGACACTCAGATGACTGCTTGTATTTTATGTTTCCAAAATGAAGGGTATTTTGATATGGAGTATTTATAACAAGTTAGTTGAAATCATTAACACCCTACACGATAGGATAATCCATTAATTTAAAATGATATGAATAACAAGTACTATGCCATAGTCTATCCCGATAATTTTCCATTAAGCGAGATTGTATTCGGTCAAATTGCATTTAAACTCCTTTGTAATTTAAATATATCGGCTCGTGGTGCTCAGCTCATTCTTGCAGATAATAAGCTCTGGTCAAAAACAAGTATTTTTTTTGACAAAATTGATTCTGATATAGTGGAAATAGCAACTGAGGACGAGTTGAAAAGATTGGTAAATGAACTTCAATTTCTAAAATGGACAGTTTCTGGCTGTACATGCGAATCGGATCATAAAATTTTTTTCAAATTAAAATCTTGGATCACGACTTTTGGAACACTAACACCATATGAACTAAAATGCTTTGCTGATGCACACAAACTAGAGTATCCAATACTTCAAAGAGCACAATTGAATCATATTTTATCTACTGCTGATAGAGATAAAACACTAAAATATTTAAGCGAATGGTGGGATAAAATCTCGATGGAAGATTTAAATCTATTACTGGACACTATTAATCAAAAAACTAAAGCTGGAGACCCCAGGGTAAAAACTGTCAACAAATATGAGAACAAAATCTAACAACATTTCTAAAGAAATCACTATTCTCATTAAATTAGTGTTTTTCCTTTGTATCGCAGCTCTTATGCCAATTTTATCAGGATGTGACATCTCTACTTCGACAAGTTCGGCATCAACAAGTCAAGTGTCAACTTTACAACTAACTAATTCAACGACTACTAGTGATATCGATTATGACATAAATATTATGGATGATAGATCAGGAAGTGGACTTGATATTGTTAAGCCTGACACAAGCTTTTATTTGCAAATTGTGAGACATTTTTCTTCACTTGGTTCAGCATGTATCTCCGCTATTGTGGTAGGAAATCCAGCAGTAGATAATCGAAGTTTTATTAGGTTATACCTAAACAAACCTTTTCAGGTACCTGACAATGCAATTCTTAGTGAACAAGCAAGATATCGGAAAAGAAATGCAGATATTTTAATTAACAATAGTAATAAAACAGAAAAATGGATTAAATTAATTGATCAAAAAATTATTCATTATTGTCCAAATAAGAATTTGGATTTAACACTACTTCAAGAGCCAATTGACAAAACTTATAGGTTGTTGTCAGAACCAACTTTCTCAAAATCAAAGAAAATCTTAATTATAATTTCAGATTTAATAAATGAACCTACACGTCCTGGAAAAATTGAATCATTCAACAATAAGTTTGATGAAATTGAAGGACTTAAGCTAATATCAGTAGGGGCAAAAAATCCGAACATATTTATCAAGGTAAAAGATTATCAAAATTTTGAATCAATAGATGGTGTCATACATTACCTAATAACAATTAACAATAACAACTTCTAAAAAATTACTTTTATGAAAACAACAGTCAACGAGTTTCAAGCTAACTCAAGTATTGCTAACTCCAACGCTCAAAGTTGGAATGATTTAAATCCAGTTTATAATCAAAATCAACAAATACTCAAAAACTGGGCTTTGATTATGGGTACTTCGTTTATCGTATTACTATGCGTAGCAAATGTAATTGCAGCTATTGTAGAATATCTGGTATCAGTTCCTATCTGGCGTGAAACACTTAGCCGCGCACCTTGGTTCGGTGCGCTTGCAATGTTAATCATTGGAGCTTTTATTTCACACTTATTTTCTAAAACGTTGTCAAAAGATTTATCTGAGTGGCAATTTGAATGCATGAGAATGGCAAATCCAAATGAAGATGTTTTAGTTACAAAAAAGAAATTAAGAAATGACACTAAACGTGACTTTATCATTGGTTTAGTTATGCTTATCTTTTGTAGCTATTTTGTGTTTAAGCTTAGTCTTAGGAGAGTAGAACTTGAACATATGGTTGATCCATTGCGAACATGGAATATATTGGATTGGGCACCTGTAGGATTATTCATTTTAAATTCAACCTTTTTAGGCATTTATTGGTGGTATGTAGTTAAAAGGGCTATTTTAAAGAAAAAAACTGAGGGTATATCAAAAAAGATGTCTGATCTGAGAGAATCTTGCATATTTCATACAGAGAAAGCGTATAACTGTTACAAAGATAATCTAAAAATAAACATGAATGATTCAGAAAACATGAATGAGGATCAGCAACAATGTATAAATCGATATTTAAATAAGCATTCAGGTGATATTGATTATTGTACGTTTGATCAAAAGGAATCATTCACACACGAAGTAGATTTTTTGTTGACGGATAGTTTTAATACTCCTCAAAGTAAAACATTTGTTGTTGCAAAAACTTATTCAGGGAAAATGTTGAATCCATTAACAACTAATGAAAAAGGCTTCTGTCATTTCAAATGGTATAGTCCGGAAAAAACTGATTCAATTATTTCACTTTTTGCAGGCAACGATATATACAATGGGCAATGGAATTCTTCTAACATCAATAAATTAGTACTTAATACCGTCAATATATTAAATTCATAATCAATTTCTCTTGATTTTTCTTTTAATTTTTTATGAAGCCATTAGATGGGGATAACCACTAATGGCTTCATATCTATTGAATTGGTTGTATGGATAGGTAAACCTGAAAGTTAATTACGGGCAGCTCCGCCGGGGCAAAGTCCCCGGCAGGCAAAAATCCTCACCCCTCGTACCTCTGGGTTTGCACAGTCTTTTTGCCTGCCTCCGCACAATCCACCCTGCTGTTGTTTTTCTCTGTCACACTTTTTGCAATCCTCGCTTATTCACAGTGTTGTTTTTTTAAAACCACTGTTTCAATCCGCCCACAGGCAAAAAAAGGAAATCAGGCACTCCAGCCGCCACCACCGTGCCTGAAATGCGCCAGAAAAAAACAACTCAAAGCTAAGATACATAACATGTAGTTATATGCGTTTTTTCATACTTCGTACTCCACTACGTTTCGGGGAGAATACCCTGAAAAAAGCTTATAACCAAATTATGTATAATAGCCGCACAAAATCAACGCTTTGCCCTGTTATGCTGCCCGAAGAGCCTCAAAATTTCCCCACCACCCATCAGTTGTTGCAGAAAATAAAAAACATTTAGTTGTTTACTATGTGCTTGCAGTATATGATTTTCATTTTTGCTCCATTCCGTTCCAGGAGCTGCGTTCGTTCCTCACGCTGACCCCTGATACTTCATTACACTTTCATTTCAATCATACACTTCAGCACCCCACGGTTTCGGGAAATACTCATTTCCATTGCGCAAGCTTCATTCATTCCGTTTTCCCCAAGCCCTTTTCCGCGCATTTCCAATGGTATGTTTTTCATTTCTGCGAATAGTTTACCCCATTAAACGCCTAAAGGCAGAGCGGAAAGTAATTACACCTAACCGGTGCGATGTTCAGGCTTCGCCAACCCGAAAACAATGCCCCGAAAACCACTTGTAATTTTCATTGAAGGTCAATTTCGGGTAGCAATGAAAATTACAAAAGGTTTTCAAAATATGGGGACAGATGTCAAGCTCCTTTTCAAGCAGCTTGTAAGTTATTCAGCACTTCGTGCATTTCCTCATTTCCCCACCACCCTTTAGTTGTTGCAGTCACTTCAGGCAATCGTTTATTATTACATGCGCTTGCGGTCAATGCATTCATTCCGGCTCCATTGCGCTCCGGGAACTACGTTCGTACCTCACTCCGAATCCCTACGCTCCATTATGCCTGCATTCATGCATCCACCTCAGCACCCCGCGGCATAGGTATTCCTTTACTCACTCCATATATTCCGTTCCCTCAGTCATACCCATGCCAATAATCAACGCATTTCCAGCGGTTGCCTTTGTTCCAGCGGCGAGTAAGCCCCGAAAGAACTTAATGCAATGATTGTAGAAAATGAATTTATTATACAAATACGATGTTTTTATTATCCTCAATGTTAACAGAAAAAAAGTACCTAAAAAACAAGGACTTTTTGAGTGAAAATAATTGCCGACAAAAAAAATGTTCACAAAGATAACAGCACTAAAATAAGTCTGTAAAGGTCAAGCCCTACGGGTTTTTGCCACAATCTCCACACCTCTGAACTGCACCCCAAAAGTTGGACATAAAACATTCAATTATGTCAGACAAACGAAAGAAGTACGAAAAGCACCCTTATTCGGTGCGGTTACAAGTTGTAGCCAAAGTCTTGAGAGAACATTTGCCTATACGTGTAACAGGTAAAATGTTTGATGTAAACCCTCGCCAGGTAAAATACTGGGTTGACTTATATTCACTCTATGGGGAAGAAGGTTTGCGTATGCAACAGAGATATTATCCTGTTGAGTTCAAACACAAAGTCTTGCAAGATATGTTTGAAAATCATCTATCTTTGCTTCAAACAGCTTTAAAATACGGCATACCGAGTCCAAGTACCGTTCTCATATGGAAGCGTAAATACGATGATATAGGAGTATCCGGCCTCCAAAAAGGTAGCCGTCTTTGGTCAGAAAATATGGTAAACGAAGACATGATCCCTAATGGGCAGGAAGGTGAAGTACCTGGTAATGAAACCGAAAATAAAGCGCTGCTGAAAGAAATAGAACTCTTAAAAGCGGAGAATGCATACCTAAAAAAATTGAGAGCCTTAGTTCAGGAACGCATAGCCCGAGAAAGCAGGAACGGGCTGCCTCCATCCAAGAATTAAGGCTGGAATACAAGCTTTCCACATTGTTGAAAGCTTCAGGGATGGCTAAAAGTACATATCATTACTGTGTCCAAAAAGCAAAGCAGCCGGACAAGTATTTAAAAGAGAAAGAGGTGATCTGTCAAATCTTTCATGATAATTATGGTCGGTATGGATATCGGCGTATCACTCTTGAAGTAAATAAAAGAGGGTACAACCTAAATCACAAGACAGTTCTTAAACTAATGAATTTATGCGGTTTAAAATGTGCGGTAAGGAAAAAGAGATATCATTCTTACAGGGGAACAATAGGTAAAGTTGCCCCCAATATATTACAAAGGGATTTTTCCACGGGTGCACCTTATCAGAAATGGGTCACGGATATAAGTGAATTTTCCCTTTTGGGAACAAAAAGATATTTATCTCCTATTATGGATTTGTTTAATAGAGAAATTATAAGTTTTGCCATATCCGATAGTCCTAATCTGGCCATGGTAATTGATATGATAAATAATGCTTTTAGTCTGGTACCGGACAAAACTAACCTTATCATACATTCTGACCAAGGATGGCATTATCAGCACTTCACATATCAAAATATGCTGATAGAAAACGGTGTTGTTCAAAGCATGTCAAGAAAGGGAAACTGCTTAGATAATGCCGTAATTGAAAATTTTTTCGGGTTATTGAAATCGGAATTATTATATTTGCGAGAGTTTGAAACTCTGGAACAGTTCATTCAAGAACTCAACGATTATATTTACTACTATAATAACCACAGGATTAAAATAGGATTAGGAGGACTAAGCCCAGTACAATTTAGAACTCAAGTCACTAATCAATAATATTAACCGTCCAACTTTTGGGGTGCAGTTCACTCGTTTCACTTCGGGTAGTATTCTACCAAAAAACCTTGACAGCCTCACCGCTACATTTCATTCCGCTTTTTATTGCAGTAAGAGGGTGTTTACATTTTCTTTTTCCCTTTAGTGCTTTTTTGCGAAGAAAAAAATGAAGGGATTTTACCTCATTTATTCACCCTTTAATCGTTATCCTCATGTGTACCTTTATTTTGAAGTCTTATAATCAGAAAGAAGAAATCAGAAAACCTCATTTCTTTATCCTAAACAAAGGAAATAACAGCGGAAAGCCGCTTACAGTTCCCTGTCCAAATTGCTTCGTTATTCAGTTTCAATGCGAAGAAGAAAAAGAAAAAATCTATTGGCTGTCGTATAGCTTGTGGCAGTCAAAAGCTTTTTATCCGTTTTTGCGGGGGTCGGTTATTCCGTTTGTAGTTCTTCTGGATGTGAAGTCATGCTTGTCGGCTGCTTTAAATAAAGTGGATGAAAATCCGGCTCAGTTTGGAAAAGCTGTGGCGGCTCTTCGTAGTCTGGAAGCTATAGAAAAGCAATACAAGCAAAACCTGCTTTTAACTTCACAGACTAAGCGGATGTTATTTTATAAGTTTTTGTAGTTCAGTCGCAAGCATAAAAAAGCCTCCCTTTTGGAGGGAGGCCATACTACTACAAAAGGTTACCACACCGGAAAGTAGTAGTTTTTTAGCGATTCTTTCGCCTGATAAAATTCTTCAAAGCCAACGAAACAATAAAACTGACAACAGCGCCTACGACGGCTAAAATAACTGTACGTACCAGGTCTTCTACGAATACATTGCTGAAAACTGACAGCAACATACCGCCGCAAGTACCGGCATACACATTACCATTTGTAGCAGTTTCAAGGAGTTTCATTTTGTTTCGCTGAATCGTTAGTATCAACGGCTGTTTGACTTACAGCGGTCATTACACCGCCTGCCAACACAACATAACCGGCAATGGATATCACCGCAGCGGGTAATGCAATCGGAGCTGCTAAAAGAGCTCCACCGGCAGCGGCTAATGCGATACCGATTGTACGTAAAGTTTTGAAAAACTTCGGTGTTGGAGCTTTAACCCGTTCAACTACGGTCATTTCGTTCGGGTTGGTTGTTGTAGAATTATTTTCTGTTCCCATAAATTGTAAAATTTAATATTTAAATTAGAATACTATTCAATTTTTGTTTACATCTCAAGACTCCCCTCTAAACTCAATTTTCCTTTTTCCTTCTACCATTGGAGAAGGTGCCCAAAGGGCGGATGAGGTCGAGAGGGGTTGGGGGTGAGGTATTAAATCACTTCAACGATCGCCAGCACGTTGTAAGAATTGTTATTCATAGAATAATCTACATTGTTCACAACTTGAACAAAGTCAATCGATAGCAAAAAAATCTTTGTGCCTTGAAGCTCCGGAGCTTCAGTAGGTTTTACGGATAAAGCCTGTGCTACTCCGTTGGTAGCAATTCTAACAGGTTCTGAAACCGTCATTTCGCTTTCACCTGTCAAAAAGTTTACACTTGCAAAGCCGCTACGGAATACAACATGGGTAGCTCCTTGTGGGAGACTGATGTCATTCTGGGGAGCAAGAGCCGCGATACTTATTTCACCGGTAGCTGTGTTCAATTGATAGGGTTTATACAAAACAGCTCCAATAACTGCATTAATGTTGAAGTTGAAACCCTTCAACAATAATTTCGCTTCGGCTTTCGCCATGCCCTCGGCTGCACTTCGTTCACCTCTGGCATTTGCTTCATCCATGTTTTTAATCTGAGCCATGATTTGTGTCAGTCGAGAAGTCACGCGTCCATCCGATGCATTTTGGCCTAATACACGAACGGAATCGCGCAATAACTTTCCTGCTGAAGCTGCATTACCAAACTCAGCACCATTTTCCCGGGTACGGGCAAATCCAGGATCATTAGCGATTCGGGAAGCATCCACACCACCTTTTTCACGAGCAAGGTAACCGTCTTTCGACTTGTAGAATGAAATTCCACCAATGGTTCCACGCAATTTGAGAATACTTTTTTGTTGTGCCATAATACTATGTTTTTAAAATTATACGGACAAAAGTATATTCATAAATATCATTTTGTAGCACAGGTACTTCCGCCTTTGTCAATCCTTTCCGTTTTTTCCTATACTGACACATTTGAGTATACATAAAATTTGTACTTTTGCATAAAATAGTAAGAGAAATGGAAGTGAAACGTATTTGTATCTATCCGAAAGATATCCAGCGTATCACCGGAAAGAGTGAACGTTACGGAAGATTGTTGCTTGCTAAGATAAAAGAACGCAACGAAAAAGAAGAACATCAGTTCGTAACTATTGATGAATTCTGCCTATACACAGGATTAAAAATTGAACAGGTTGTCCCGTTTATTGTGGGTTAGTGTTTAATGTATGGATGAAGTATGGATAAAGCATACCAACGCCCTACATAATGTATGAAAAAAAGCCGTATTGGTTGCAACAATACAGCTTTCCAAAATTTTTCGGATAAAACTTACTTTCTTACCTTTTACGAGAATGTTTATATGTCTCCATAACTTGAGGTCACAATTTGTGACCTCAAATTTTTTAGTCTTTCATGAAGCTGGTCACAAATTGTGACCAGTTCAGTCTATTCTTGCTTTGTCAGTTCAAACATATTTTATAATTGGAAGGCGCTTTCCATTTCTTTAAGTTTCCCAGAGAGAATATCCATATCATGACCGATTTTATTATCCGTTATCCGGGCATAAATCTGAGTGGTTTTAATATTCGTATGTCCCAACATTTTCGATACAGTCTCAATGGGTACGCCTTGCGACAGTGTAATTGTGGTGGCAAAGGTGTGTCTGGCCAAATGGAAAGTCAGATTCTTTTTGATTTCACACAGGTCCCCAATTTCTTTCAGGTAGGCATTCATTTTTTGATTACTTGTGATTGGCAGGATTTTCCCTTCAGGAAGTTTCCCTTTGTACTTTGCTAATATCATTTTAGGGACTTCAAGCAGCGGAATATTTGAATTTACATCCGTTTTCTGGCGTTTGGTCATAATCCAGAGATTTCCATCAAAAGAAGTGCGGATATTGCTTTCTTTCAGGTTATACACGTCAATATATGCCAGTCCGGTGAAGCAGGAAAATACAAAAATATCACGTACATGTTCCAATCTTGGTATCTCGATCTTTTTCTTGAATATTAATTCCAATTCTTCTTTAGTCAGGTATCCACGGTCAACTTTATTAATTCTAATCTTATAGTTTACAAAAGGGTCATGGAGCATCCAACCATTATTACGGGCAATTAGTATGATTCGTTTGAAAAACTGCATAAACTTAGCGGTCGTATTTGACTGACATTGACAATCTACCATTAGAAAGGTTTCAAAATCAGAGATAAACATGTGGTTTATTTCTGCAAAATGAATGTCGGATAAATTGTATCTTTTCCGGAGAAAGCTGGTAGTGTGTTTCAATGTAACCTCATATTTTTGATAGGTAGCCTTGGATTTACTTATTCCGATAAGGCTTTTTACATCAGCATTATGTTTCTTGAATAATTCAAGTAAGGTATGCTGTTTTGTATTGATCCCCAGAAAAATATTTTTGACTTTTTCTGCAGTCACTGACTGCATTCTTTCCAGTTCCTGGTGGTAGATTCTGTTTAAAACTGATTTCGTGTTATCAATAAGGGCATTGATTTCAAGTGCTTTTGCGCTTCTTCCACTCATTTTTCCCAATTTTACGTCCCAGTGACCAGGATCAATGTCAGTTTTCATTGTAAAACGTGTTTCAATACCATCAATAGTAATTCTACACATAAGTGGCACAGTTCCATTTTGTTTCTGTTTGTCTCTTTTCAGAAAAAAGAGTACGTTGAATGTTGTTTTCATAATCTCAAATTGAATTACAAAGTTAGACTTAATAAATTGTTTATGAGAGTTATGCAGGATGCCAATATCAGACAGGAAAGTGCCTATTTCGGACAAATCGTACCCCTTTTGGGGAAAACAGAAAAGGGGTATGAATTAGGAAATAAAGTAGGTCGATTTTTGTCGTTTTTATGTCCTTTTTGTGGGAACGTAAAACAAAGAAAAAACCCTACAAATCACTGAATTTGTAGGGTTTATCTCTTTTTTGTCGCTAATTGTCTTAGCTATTTTGCGGAGAGAGAGGGATTCGAACCCCCGGAACCTCTCAGTTCAACGGTTTTCAAGACCGCCGCGATCGACCACTCTGCCATCTCTCCAATGACATTGCTTTTTCCAAAAGTGGTGCAAAGATAATGCTTTTTATCAAATTTCCAAATACAGAGAACAGATTTTTGTAATGTTGTTTTAGTTCCTGTGACAAACAACCTTTATTTTCAATGAATTCGATATGAAAATTTTGTAATTTTATTTTCAAATATTATTTTTGTAACTAAAATCAATAGTTCGGTAAAAGTTATTTAACTTTATGCTGCAATAGTGCCGTAAAATAGAAGCTCTTTGACATTCTGGTTATTTTTGAGTACGTTTGGTTTAATAGCAAACATGGTAATAAATCTTTCC
>Ga0316605_10000116_pt1 | contig 76723 bp, 71 predicted proteins | sample OWC_soil_day20_n_FD_207666 | JGI IMG/M metagenome (GOLD analysis project Ga0316605, IMG submission 207666) | Wetland soil microbial communities from Old Woman Creek delta, Ohio, United States - OWC_soil_day20_noCT | ecosystem: Environmental > Terrestrial > Soil > Wetlands | place: USA: Ohio...
GGCGAAGCCGGCACCGACCCAGGGGTGACCTTTTCTTTGGCTACTTTCTTTTGGGCAAACAAAAGAAAGTACGCTCGCGCGTCAGGCGCGAAAACCAGCGTTTCCGAAACGCAAACCCGCGCATCAGGCGCGTAAAGAAGGCCTCCAAACAATCCCATCCCCTAAACCGCCTTGCCCACCCGCAACGCCGAAAAAATCGCCAATGTTTGCAGCACGGCAATGCCAATCAACACTTCGCCAAATCGCCGGCTGTCCATCAGCCCGCCAAAAATGACGGGTGCCATGGCGAGGCCGAGGTCGAGGCCGGAGTAGACGAAGCCATAAACTCGGCCGTAGGCGGACTTGCCAAAGCGTGCGGTGGCTGCCTTGCGGACGAGGAGGTCGCGCGATGGGCCGGCGATGCCGGTGCAGAAGCCGATGCCGCCCATCAGGGGCAGGATGGCCCAGGCCGGGAGAATGCCGCTGGCGAGCAGGATGGCGAGCATTGCGGCCACGGCGAGTGCGCCGGCGATGAGGTGTTCGTGGGCGTTTTTCTGGGCCAGGAAGCCGCCGAGCACGATGCCGGCGGCGGCGCCTACCATGTAGGTCGAGAGCGCCAGGGCGGCGGTGGTCAGTGACAGGCCGTAGATGGCCTGCAGGATGGGGCTGGCGAAGTTCTGGATGGTGCCGAAGGCGGCCGTGATGAGCAGGAAAAAGAGGAAACAGAGCCAGACGGCACGCGAAGCGAGGAAGGCGAAGGTTGCCGACGTGGGTTCGTCGGGCTTGGTCGCGTGATGCGCTTCCTGTTCGTCGATCACCTCACGACGCCAGAAAAGCAGCGCCAGGGCAGCGACGGCAACCAGGCTGGCGGCCAATGCGGCGGTGCGCCAGCCGGCGGCCGTGGCAATGCCGGTCATGAAGACCGGGGCGGCTGCCCAACCCAGGTTGCCGGACAGGCCATGTACCGAAAACGCGTGGCCGAGACGGGCCTGCGAGACGCGGTGATTGAGTACCGTGAAATCGGCCGGATGAAAAACACTGTTGCCCAGGCCAGCCAGCGCGGCCACGGCGATCAGCATCGGGTAACCCGTGGCGAAATGGAGCATGACGCCGGCCATGGCAAAACAGCTGATACCACCGCCCAGCACGCGCGCCGCACCGAAACGGTCGACGAGAAAGCCGGCCATGGCCTGACCGACGCCGGAGACGATGAAGAACACGGTCATCGTAACGCCGATGCCCGAGAAGCCGAGATTGAAATCCTGCATCAGCCAGGGAAACAGCGGTGGCAGGAGCAGGTGGAAGAAATGGGAAACGCCGTGAACGAAACCGATCAGCGAGATGACTTCAATGTCGTTGCCTTGGGGAGCGGGGAGGGTGGTGGCGGTCATTCAATAATCGAGCTGTCGGTCAGGCTGGCGAAATCGCCTGGATTGTCCGGTCTGACTGGGAAATTGGGCTAAAATTCTAGGATTCGGAGGATAACGCAAATGAACCCCAGCCCATTGACCGACGCCGACCTCGACCGGCTTGAAGAATTGCTCGAGGCCGAAATTTTCGAGGGCGAGGCCATGCGTCTCGACGAAATCCAGGCCATGCTGTGTGCCGTCGTCAGCGGCCCGGAACCCGTTCCACCGGCTGTCTGGCTGACCGAGGCGCTTGGCAAGGGGCTGGCAGCCGGCGGCAATCCCGATGTCGAAGCCACCCTCGAACTGCTCATGCGCCTGAACAACGATCTGGCCGCTGCGCTGCTGGCTGACGAAACGATTTCCCCGGTGCTCTATCCGCTCGACGAAACCTGCGAAGACTACGACTACGCCGCCTGGGCCGACTCCTACGTGTTCGGCGCTGGCCTGGTCGGCGACTGGTACGAACTGGCCGGCAAGCATGCCGACGATCTCTCAGAGTTGCTCGAGCCGATGTTCCTGCTCAACGGCATGCTCAAGGAAGACGCCCAGAAGAACGGCGACCGCTGGTTCCCGCCGGCCGAAGAAGCCCGCCTGGTGGCCGATATCCAGGAAAACCTGCCGGTCATCGTGCAAACCCTCTACAACTTCTGGCGCAACAAACGCACTGGCGGCAGCGTTCAGCGCGAAGGCGACAAAACCGGCCGCAACGACCCCTGTCCCTGCGGCAGCGGCAAGAAATTCAAACAGTGCTGCGGTAGTCCGGAAAAGCTGAACTGACCGGCAACGTGCCGGTGGATATCCGGCAATGGCATCACCACAAAAAGCCCCGAAAGGGGCTTTTGTGTATTCGGCCGAACAAGCCAGATCGCGATTGTCTGCGGAGCAATGACGGATGAAGGCGCAAACCGACGTCGGCCCGCGGGCGCCATTGATGTTATCGCCTGTGACTATTCCATGCTTGGAAACGACGAAATGCCGGTCGTAATCTGGGCCCGCTTCTGCAGCCATTTCAGTATGGTCTCGTAAAGCCTGTCCGGATCCACGGGCTTGCCAATGTGGTCGTCCATGCCTGCGGCCAGGCAAACCTGGCGGTCTTCATCGAAGGCATTTGCGGTCATGGCCAGAATGGGGGTTTGGGCGTAGGCGGGCAGTGCGCGAATCATTCGCGTCGCCTCGATGCCGTTCATCTTCGGCATCTGCATATCCATCAGGATCAGGTCGTAGTGACTGCATTGCACCATGGCAACTGCCGAACTGCCGTCCTCAGCCAGTTCCACCGTCAGCCCGACCTCTTCGAGCAGGTCGCGCGAGACTTCCTGATTGATCGGTTCGTCCTCCGCCAGCAGAATGCGCTTCCCGGAATGGCGATCCTTGAGCCTTAGTTCGGCAGACTCCTCGGTAACGGTTGTCGTCGACAGTACGGCGTCAGTCGTTTTGCCCAGGCGCATCGTAAACCAGAAGGTACTCCCTTGGCCCGGGGTGCTGGAGAGTGCCATTTCACCCCCCATCATTTGTGCCAGGCGACGGCTGATCGCCAATCCCAGCCCGGTGCCACCATACTTGCGCGTCATCGAACCATCGGCCTGCTCAAACGCGGTGAACACACGTTCCTGAACTTCCGGATCGATACCGATTCCGGTATCCAGCACTTCACAGCGCAGCAGCATATCGGTGCTGGTTTCATCGAGCTTGCGCAGGCGTACGGTGATTGAGCCATGGTCTGTAAACTTGAGCGCATTGCCGGTCAGATTGAGCAGAATCTGGCCCAGGCGCAGCGGGTCGCCGAGAAGGGGTTGCCGGGCGATGTCCGACGGCAGGTCAATATGCAGTGCCAGACCTTTTTCTGCCGCCCTGTGCCCGACCATGCTCATCAAGTTCTCAAGCACTAGGCCGAGGTTGAAACTGACTTGTTCCAGAATCAGGCGCTCGGCCTCAATTTTGGAGATGTCGAGGATGTCGTTGATGATGGATAGCAGATGACGGGAGGAAATATCGATCTTGGTCAGTTTATCCACGAGTTGCGGGTCGCACGCTCCTTTTCGGGCAAGGGTGGTCATGCCCATGATGGCGTTCATGGGGGTGCGCAGTTCGTGACTCATGTTGGCCAGAAACTGGCTCTTGGCGCGGGTCGCCGCTTCTGCGCTTTCGCGGGCATTGACCAGTTCCATTTCGATTTTCTTGCGCGCTGTGATGTCGCGGTTGGAGGCGCGGCGCCCGAGGTAATTTCCTTCTGCATCGTGAACAGGCCGGCAGGCGTGCTCAAGCCATTTGATACGACCGTCAGCGCAGATCAAACGGAATTCGAGCAATGAATCAGAAGCGTAATCGGTCGTAACCTGTTTGAAATGCTCAATCATTGCCGAGCGGCTATCGGGATGAAGAATCTCAAAGAACAGTTCTGGTCGGTTAACGAACTGATCGGCGCCATAGCCGGTAATTTTCTGGCAAGACGGCGAGCAATAGAGCCATTGGCCATCCGGCGCGACCCAGATTTCCCAGTTGAAGGTGAAGTCAGCGACAGTTCGATAGCGTTGCTCGGCATCCTTGATTTTTTTCGCCGCGGTAGCGAGTTCCGCCGCGTTTTTGGCCAGTTTGTGGCTGCCGAATCCGAAAATACAGAGCAAAACAGTGTCGATCAAGGCAATTTTGTTCCAGACGCCCTGGCTGATGGCGGCCAGTTTTTCCCGGGCAAGATGTGCAACGACTTTCCATTGGTATTGATCGGCTTCGATGTCATAGCGGCTCCTGGCAAATGCTTCGGCCGCACCCGTGCTGGATTTTTGACTGGCCAGAAGTGGGCGAACCGTCTGCCATGTCCACATCCCATCCGCCAATTCAATCTGGCCTTCGTTCGTTGCGCTGATCTGCTTCCAGGCTTCGGGAGCGCGCGTTGCCAGTGAGCGCTCGGGATTCTTGAACATGAAACCCCACTCATCTTCGGTGCGGGGACTCTTCAGCCAATAACCTTCGCCATTGACGAGCATGGCATGGTCTGAAATGCCGCTGGTAGCTTCGCTGAAGGCTTGCAGCAATTCATTGCCGTAGTAGTTCAGGATCACGATGCCCCGTTTGACCCCTTTGTCGTCAGCCACGGGTGTGGCCATACGCAACATCGGTTTGTAGGGGACTTCAATCGCGTTGTGCTCGATGTTGAGGTCCAGCGGCGACACGAAAACTTCCCCTGGTTTTAATTTGAACGAGTCAATGAAGAAGTAGCGTTTGCCTTTGTTTTGCAATTGGTCGGGAGATACGATCACCGCGCGAGCATTCTTGAAATCGACGCGTGCTATCTCCATCCCGCTTTCGTCTATCCAGCGTAGCTGATCGAATACCTGTTTGCTGCCGATGAAGCCGGCGAAATCCTCTTCCAGATGAGCGCGTGTTTCCGGCCTTGGATCGTTAAGAAAAGAGCGCAGGGCACTATGACTCGAGAGAAATTTCAGATCCCGGGTGATCGCAGAAATGGTGTTGGTCAAGGCGGTTGTACCGCGAGCCACGCTGATGGTTTCGCGACTAATCAGATTGCTCGTCAGTTGCCAATTGATTTCTGCCTTGCCGTATAGCCAACTGCCCCCGATTGTCAGCAAAAATGCCGGGATAAAGAGTTGCAGAAAATGAAGGCGGGAATGTGTCATCGGCAAAGGCGGATGAGTGTGACTCATTGTGTCGAAGTGGATGCGTATAGCATAGTCGATTCAGTGCCGATATATCCATTTGGAATGGAATAATCACAGGATGGTCTGGCTTGTTTTCCGGATTCATTTCGCGATGCTTGGGAACACAACGCCGGTTAGCCTTGGCCAACGGCCTGAGCGGCGCTCATCAGCCAGTTTTCGGCGGCATTTCTGTACTGAATACGGTGTGCTCATAGCCGACAGGGTCGGCGAGGGGCTGACTTGTTGATGTGGGATGCTGCAGGTGGTGGCCCTGATGCGAATCCGAACGGGCAAAGCCCGATCAATCCTTCTCGGGCCGGACCTCGGTTGCCTATGCGTCAGACGCGGATAGCTGGCCGGCGATTAAGCTCGCGCCGCGACTGCGCGCGCCTCGGTGAGACGCGACGATGTTTGAATTGCCGGCTGTAAGCTTTGAGATTGGCAGCGTCCCGGAGATTTCGCCGGGACAGGCGCTTGGAACATCAAAAGGCCGACTAGAGATCGCTGCTTTGTTGTTGTGCCTGGGCCAGCCGTGCGGCTTGCCAGGCTTGGCCGGGGGTAGGGCCGGCTGGCAGGATTGGGGTTTGTTGGGGTTGGTTTTGACGCACGCCTAGCGCTCGGCGATGGCTAGCGGGGTGATGTCGTTGCGGGATAGTCCGGCCAGTTCGGCGACGACGCGGTTGATCCCGTCGCCCAGCAACCACCAGGCTTGCCCGTAGGCGCGTACCGTCACGCCGTGCTCGGCGCAGAGTTGTATCGCCTTCTGGCGAAGTTCTTCAATTTTGCTTGTCATTTGGAATCCGTCTTGTTGTTTGTCTCCTGCGCCAAACAATTTAACAGGCGCCTGTGACACGCTTGTTACGAAGCTTCGCCAACGGCGTTACATGGCGAAAAAAAGCCGTTCTTGCGAACGGCTTTGGGGGCTTTAGCCAAGATCGACCGGGACGAATATTCGGGCGTTGCCGCGTTCGACGAGGATGGCGGCTTTCTTGCCGGATTTGGCGAGGGCGCCGCGCAGTTGGTCGATGTCGGTGATCGACTGGCCGTTGACCGAGAGGATGATGTCGCCCGGGCGGATGCCGGCGCGGGCGGCGGCGCCGTCGGCTTGTTCGACGATGAGGCCACCCTTGACTTCGGCCTGGCGCTGTTCTTCGGGCGTCAGTGGACGCACGGCAACGCCGAGACGGCCTTTGTCGGCGGCTGGCGCGTCGGCGCTGGCGACTTTCTCTTCGCCAAAGCTGCCGACCTTGACGTCGATGTCGCGCGTCTGGCCCTTGCGCCAGACTTGCAGGCGGGCCTGTTCGCCGGGTTGCTTGGTGGCGATGGCGGCGGGGAGGTCGCTGGCGGCGTTCACTGTTTTGCCGTCGACGCCGAGGATGACGTCGCCGGGTTCGAGGCCGGCCTTGGCGGCTGGGCTGCCTTTTTCAACGGAGGAGACGAGGGCGCCGGCCGGTTTGCTCAGCCCGAAGGTGTCGGCCAGCGACTGGTTCACTTCCTGGATGCTGACGCCGAGTTTGCCGCGCTGGACCTTGCCGCTGGTGACGATCTGCTTTTCGACATTCATCGCGACTTCGATGGGAATGGCGAAGGAGAGGCCCTGGTAGCCGCCGCTACGTGAATAGATCTGCGAGTTGATGCCGATGACTTCGCCGTTCATGTTGAACAGCGGGCCGCCGGAGTTGCCGGGATTGACCGCGACGTCGGTCTGGATGAAGGGGACGTAGCTGCCGTCCGGCAGGCTTCGCGACTTGGCCGAGACGATGCCGGCGCTGGCGCTGCTTTCGAAGCCGAAGGGCGAGCCGATGGCGAGCACCCATTCGCCGACCTGGGTTTGCGCCGAGGCGCCAATTTTGACGGTCGGGAGGTTTTTGGCGTCCACTTTCAGGACGGCGACGTCGCTGGCCTTGTCGAGGCCGAGTACCTTGGCCTTGAATTCGCGCTTGTCGTTGAGTTTGACGGTGACTTCCTCGGCGCCGTCGACGACGTGGGCATTGGTCAGGATCGTGCCGTCGGGCGCGACGATGAAGCCGGAGCCGAGGCCTTGCATGGGCTGGCGGCTTTCCGGGATCTGCCCGCGGAAGTGGCGGAAGAACTGGTAGAACGGATCGTTCGGGTCCATCTGCTGCAGGTCGGGCCCGCCGGCTGCCGTTTTGCGCGTGCCGGTGACGCTGATGTTGACGACGGCCGGGGCGTTGCTGGCGACGATCGTCCGCATGTCGGGCAGGCCGGCTGGCATGGCGGCGACCGGGGCGGGAGGCGCGGTGGTGGTTGCCGGCTGGACCGCGGCGTGGGCGTCGGCAAAGGGCTGGTACTGGCCGATCGAGTAGGCGCCGCCCAGTGCTGCGGCGAGGGCGACGGCGACAGTGGTCATCTTCAGGGCGTTTGATTTCATCGTGTCCTCATGGCAGGAAAGTTGGTGGTGGGTAGTTTTGTCCTGAGGGGCGATTTTTAAATGGGGATTTTTGCGACGATTTGTATCAATTTTTTACAGCGCTGCCGACGCGGCCGAAAAATGGGCGGCGGAAGTGCCTTTGACGGTCAACCGGAAAAAAGGCCGAAAAATGAAATCCCGGGTGGCGTCGCTTGCCATTTGTCATGGTTGCGTAACACGTCGCGCTTATTTTCCGGGGATTCCCTTTTTACAGCCCTGACATGAACGCACCCGCTCCGCAGAATCTGGCACTACCCGCCACCAGCTTGACGCTCAAGGACCGCATCGACCAGAAGATTTTCGACGCCCTGTATTCCCGCTCGCTGGTTTACAACACGTGCTGGGAAGATCCGGCGGTTGATCGCCAGGTGCTGCATCTGGGGCCGGAGGATACGGTGCTGGTCATCACCAGCGCCGGGTGCAATGCGTTGGATTATGCCTTGCAGGGGCCGGCCAGGGTTCATGCGATCGACGCCAACCCGCGTCAGAACGCCTTGCTGGAACTGAAGATGGCCGGCATCCGGAAGCTCGGTTTCGACGACTTTTTCGCCATTTTCGGTTCCGGCTTCCATCCCAATATCCGCCAGATCTACCGCCGCCAGTTGCGCAGCGAATTGTCGGAATTTGCCAAGACGTATTGGGATCGTCGCTACCACTGGTTTGCCAGTCGCCACGGCAGTTTTTATTTTCACGGCCTGGCCGGGTTCGTCGCTCGCGGTTTTCGTACCTATTTCCGCATGCGTCCCGCCCTGGCGCGCTACGTTACCGAGCTGTTTGCCGCGCCCAGCCTCGACGAGCAGCGGCGGATCTACGACGAAAAGATTGCCGAGGAATTGTGGACGCCGGTGATCAACTGGGTGCTCAACCAGCAATTGACCATGTGTCTGCTCGGTGTCCCGCATCCGCAGCGGCGCCTGGTTCAGGGCCAGCACCCGGAGGGCATTTCCGGCTTCATCCGCGACGCCATCGAGTATGTCTTCCGCAATCTGCCGGTCAGCGAAAACTATTTCTGGCGGGTATACCTGACCGGTAGCTACACCCGCGAATGCTGTCCTTCGTACCTGAAGGAAGACAATTTCAATGCATTGAAGGCCGGTCTCGTCGATTGCATCGAAACGCATACCTGTACCGTGACCGAGTTCCTGCAGGCGGGTAGCGAGCCGATCACGCGTTTCGTGCTGCTCGACCACATGGACTGGATGAGCTGCTATTACCCGGCGGCACTGGTCGAGGAGTGGGATGCAATTTTCGAACGGGCTGCGCCGTCGGCCCGCCTGCTTTTGCGCAGCGCCCATGCCCGGCCGCCTTTCCTGGAATGGGTCACGGCCGGCCCGCAGCGCAAGCCGTTGCAGGAATGGCTGCACTTCGAAACGGCGTTGGCCGATCGTCTGCAGGCCGAAGATCGCGTCCATACCTACGCCGGTTTCGTAATTGCCCGGATGGCGGAAAATGGCGGTCGCTGAGCTCGCTTCCGATGTCCGCATCCTGTGGCAAATGCTGCGCGGACAGCCCAAATCGGGCAGCCATGCCGAGCGCCTGCAGGCTTTTTATGCGCCGCAGGCGGATCGCTACGATGCTTTCCGCGCCCGCCTGCTGCACGGCCGCGAGGAACTGATCCAGCGACTGGATCTTCGTCCCGGCGAGCGTGTCGTCGAACTCGGCTGCGGCACCGGGAGCAGCCTGACGCGCATCGGTGGCCGGGTCGCGCAGTTGGCTGGTTTCGACATGGTCGATCTGTGCCCGGCCTTGCTGGCAGTCGCCCGCCAGCGCGCGGCGGGACATCCGCAGATCCGCGTGATCGAAGCCGATGCGACCACCTGGCAACCCGATCAGCCGGTCGATTGCGTCTTCATGTCGTATGCGCTGACCATGATTCCCGACTGGTCGCAGGTCGTCGCCAACGCCCAGGCCATGCTGGCGCCCGGTGGGCGCATCGGCATCGTCGATTTCCATCTTCCCGAGGATGGCAGCCGATTGGGCAATGCGCTCTGGCGCCAGTGGTTCGCCCACGATGGCGTGCATCTGTCGAGCCAACACCTGCCGCTGCTCCGCCGCCAGTTTGTTGAGCGCTTTTCGACGGAAAGCCGCGCTGCCGTGCCTTACCTGCCGGGCTTGCGGGCGCCGTATTACCTGTTCGTCGGCACGCAGGGCGATCAATTGAACGAGCCGGGGCCGCTCTCCGTTACACCACCGGATTGGTTGTTGAAGGCGGACTGAAGGGAAGCCCCGGCTTCAGGGCAGGTCCGGGGAATCGAGCAGGATGGTGTCGTCGTGGGAATAGGCCGGCGCGCAACAGCACAGGATGACCAGATCGCTGTCGCCGCTGTTGCTGATGCAGTGAGCAGTACCCGGAAAGTCGTTCTTGTTGACTTACATGTAGGGTTTCACGAACTGGGGCAAAATCAACTTTGCTTTGTTATCCATCGCCGAGAGTCGTCGAGCAATCCAATGGGCGCCGGCACGGGCATTCATGACAATGCAGCTGCCGCCGTATCGGCCGGCGTCGTCAGCATTTGGGTGCGTGAGCGCAAATTGCGAAAATCCAGTTGGCCCTAGGCGTACTGTCCACGCAGGTGGAAGCAATGCCCTCCAAGATCAATGCTGATCAGCGTAACAGCGTTCAGAATGATGGCCTCTAGAAAGGGAAAATCCCCACTCAGCTTAACGCTGGTGGGGATCGAGCGGCCCTATTTAGGAGGCTATTAGGAAGCGAGCAGGCTTACTTGCCTTGTTCGCGACGGCGACGAAGTGCACCGGGCACGAACGCCCCGGCCAGCGCGAGGCCGACCAGACCATAGGTCGCCGGCTCGGGCACCGTCGCGCAATTGCCCGTACCAACGGCAATACAGGCCGAACCGACCTGGACGTCGAGCGACGTAAAATTCAGACCGACAAAGTTGCGTTCGAAGTCGAGGTCGGAGCCGAGCGTAAAATTGGTCACGCCATCTTGTAAGCCCACCAAAGTAAACCTGAACAGGAGAAAGTCATCCAATTGGTTGGCTGCCAGCGTGGCATCGTCGTCCAGCGAGGAGTCGTCAAAGCCCAAATCTCCATTCGTCAGGCCGTTGTTGCCTAGCGAGATGGTGTTTCCCAGATTGGCGCCGAAGTATTCGACCAGAGTCCAGTTCAGGATGGTCGGGTTGTACCGGAAGTTGAGGTCGAACGCCGACAGGATTTCGTTGCCGAGCCCGCTGACTCTGGCTTCAATGACACCTGCGTCACCGATTCCTAAGTGCGAGGTCGACGGGGTAAAACTCATTGAGATGGTGGCATTAGCCGAGCCGCAGGCAAGGAGAGCCGCGGTGCCCAGTGCTGCGAGAACTTTTTTCATGATCAATCCTTTTCTTTCTGATCGCTAGGACAGCGGGTTAATTGGTGGCGCAACTGGCGCGGGTGCACTTGAGGGTACATGCACGCACGTCGTTGATGGTGATCTTGCCGTCGCCAGTCGCATCGCGCGGGTCGCCACTGACAGGTGTTTGGCCGATGCCGGCACGGATCTGGTTGATGTCGAGCATATCGATATCGCCATCCTTGTCGACGTCGCAAGTGGTAACCAGGCTGCTGACAGTCAGGTCGTACAGGACCGGAGATTGATTGCTGGTGTTTTCATTCAGACGGGCGCGAACTTGAATGTAGCGACCTGTCTTCGAGAAATTTGTGCCACTGGTCACTGCCGAATAGGCGGCCCCAGACAACCCTGCTTCAGTTTCTGCAGTACGAGCCTCAACAGAGATGGAAGCACCAGTAGGAACTGCTGCATTCCAAGATATGGTTCCCCATTTTACGCCTGCGCCACCACCGTCCTGGGTAACCGTCCAAGTACCAGTGCCGGTTGTAACATTGCGTGAAACGAGACCTGTTGCGTCAGAGTAGGTGTAGGGCTCACGACCAACGTCATACACGCCCATTGCAGCACCGGTCACACCATTGTATTTATGTACGCGGTTGCTACCCATGCCGATCTGCCAAACGTTGTTATCGCCATCAACCTGAATCCCGATTGACGATCCACCCCCCGCCTGGAGGGGAGCGGTCCATGCAACCGTACCATCTGGACGAATCTTCTGGACCATACCCGTCCCAATAATGATATTACCGCCACCATCTACAACGATACCCAAAGAGCCAACAGATGCACCGGGAATTGCAGTGCAGCTTGGGCCGTTTGCTGCAATGTCATATTGGCGATTACCGTTACCCAGATAAACCTTGCCGTTGCCCAGACCGATACCGTAGTTTGAGCAGTTCGATTTTGCGGACACGTTGTAAGGCCCAGTGTTGCTATTGGCATTTTCAATTTTCATGAGTGTCGAACCGAGGTCCGCACTCCAGAGATTTCCATCACGGTCAATCAGGCAGCCATATGGCGTGGATGGAACTGCAATCGGGCCCGCAATCTGGCTGCCATCTACACCGCTAACCTTGAAATATTGGCGCGTGTTGTACATGCCTACCCACAAATTGCCATCGCCACCAATGCACAGTGACCGACCCAAGCCACTTGCAACGCCAACTTCTACTGCCCAAGCAACTCGTTCGTCGGTAATTTCATTGTCGTCGATCTTGCCGTTGCCATTCAGATCTTGAATCCTGAACATTTCGGCATCTTCGATCTTCCCGTTTCCGCTGGTGTCGGTTGAGGTGTCGATGACCCCATTGCCGTTACGGTCGATTCCGCCTTCGGCGAGAATCTTGATCAGCAGCGGTTTTCTGCCATCAAAGTGGCGATTCAGTACATATGCGTTGCCATCAATGTCCACAGAAGTACGGGACGGTGCGGGGCCAGAATAGGCACCCCCAGCTTTCTTTGGGCCAAACCAGGTATGGTAGCGGGCCAGTTCCTTATTGTTTTTCGTATCGAACTTGCTGACGGTGTCTTCACCTGCGTTCGCAACCCACATGACAGGGAAGGTTGTGCCAACCGTGCTCAGTTGGAGTTGATTGTTGTTCGGTGCATCGTGATTGACCCCGGACAATGTGCCGAGGCTAAAGTCAGCATCTAGCGTATAAGTCTTGCTACCAGCAATGGCCGAACCTGCAGCGACGACGGCGAACGGGAGTAGTACCGTGCCGAGTATTTTGCGTTTTGATCCAATAGTCATTTTATTCTCCTATAAACCCCGAAATTTTCAGAAACTTCAATACATTTTGGCAATTGCGGGAAATGGTACCGGTTCGGTATCAAACCCCTTGTCTGAAGAGAGCAGCGGGTGCGGCGAGCCACCATCGACCGAAACCGCATAAAGCTGGCTCCGTCCATCGAGAAGAGTGACGAACACCACTTCACGGCCATTTGCAGCCCAGTGCGGATCAAATGCCTCGAACTGGCCATCCGTTAGACTGCGAGCATTGCTTCCGTCAGCATTGGCAACAAAAATTCGTGCTTTATCAGAACCCGACCTGGTGGACACGAAAACAAGTTGCTTGCCATCCGGAGACCAGCGTGGTGCTTCATGGGTGAGTCCAGCTCCTTGGGAAATATTGATCGGCTTGGCATCGTTATCCAGGTCACTGACGAACAGGTCGAACTGATTTCGCAGATCGGCAACGAAAACGACTTTGCGGCCATCAGGCGAAACTTGGGGGAATCCTTTTGCCCTGTTTCCGGCGCCAGTGCTGATTTCGCGAAGGTCAGAGCCATCTCGGTTGACGACAAAAACCTCTGACTTGGCTTTTTCCGCGCTCCCGGTTCCCTGAAATGCGATACGGCGACCATCCGCAGACCACGATGGGGCAGTTGGTCCTTTGTCCAGACCATTGCCCTTGATTTCAAGTGATTTACCCGTATCCACGTCTACAACCTTGAGGACGGATCCCTGACTGGTGGTGCTTTGCGAATAAAATGCAACGCTTTTCCCGTCCGGTGACCAGGATGGTGATAGTTCCATGTAGCCATCGGCGGTGACGAGGCGTTTGACCTCCGATCCATCGTTATTCATGACGTAAACGCGCGGCCAGTTGTCCCGGGTGGATACGAAAGCGATCTGCTTGCCATCCGGTGAAATGGACGCATTGCTGTTACCGCCGACACCGCCCGTTATTTGGGTTTGCTTTCCGGTTATGGTGTCCAATACATAAATTTGATTGTGGCCGCCCCCTCGGTTTGATGTGAAAAGGAGATTCTCTGCGGAAGCGCTTCCCCCAACCACGGCAAGGGCAACAGCAAGAGAAATACTACGACGCGCAAATTGAGTGATCTTCAAGGCGATGTCCTTCTGATCTCGAATATTGGCGCTGTGCGGGCTTAGCGGCTGATTACTTTGGTTGATGCGATTTCCTTGCCTGTGCTGTCAACTACTGCCACGTTGTAGGTTCCGGCAGTGGTCGGAACAAAGGCGTAGGAGATTGTGCCATCCGGGTTGGCAGAAACGGCAGCAGTAGTGGTGTTGCCTGTACCCAGGGCAGAGGTTCGGATTTGAACGCTGGATCCTGGTGCGAAATTGCCACCGCCAAAGGTGGCTTGAATGCCTACCGGGCTAACAGAAGGGCCAACTAGCCATGGCGCGTTATCGGCGCTGGCGAACGGAGCGCTGGCCATGAGCACCAAACCCAGCAGGCTTGCCAGCATGCGGGGAGTACGGTTGAGAACGGTGTGACGCATATGAAGAACCTCCTTGATTGGCGTACCGCGTTGGCGGCACAAAAAATCCTGAGTGAATGAACCAAGACCCAAGACGGCTGACGGTGTTAATTGTTGTTAAGTCAACCAATCCTTGAGCATATTTCATTCCATACTGGCCTATGTCATTGAAATGGATGAAATAGCTTGGATAGACGCCGAGTGCAGCAGAGGTTTTCTGTAAAGATTTCCGACGGCATAAATGCTTGTAGGCGGTTTAGGGGAGGGATCCTGCAACCCTTGATGGAGAAACGGAAATTTGTGCTCTGGGCGTGCAGTAGTGTTTATTCAGGGTTGCGACTGAACGGCAAGGTCTTGCCGGTCACTTGCCGGTCCACGGCTGGATGGGCACGGACGAGATTGAATTGGCCGGGGCGCCTTCGATGATCTTGCGGCTGATCGCCATGTAGACCAGGACGTTGCGTTTCTGGTCGTAGAAGCGATGGACGTTGGTTTCCTTGAAGAAGATCGAGGTGTCGTCGCTGAACACCACTTCGCTTTCCGGCATTTTCGCCGGCAGGGTGATCGGGCCGATCTGGCGGCAGGCGATCGAGAACTGCGAGGGATCTTCGGCCAGCCCGAAACTGCCCTTGACGCCGCCGGTGCGCGCCTGGCTGACGTGGCAGGTGACGCCGGTGACTTTCGGGTCATCGTAGGCGTAGATGCAGACGCGATGGTTGGCGCCGATCAGCTTCCAGGTGGTGGTCGCGCAGCCGACTTCTTCGGCGGCGGCAGGCAGGGCGAGGGTGGCGAGGAGGAGGGCGGCGACAGTTTTCATGAAGGTTCCATTCGGGTTGGTCGGTTGAATGATAGCGGAATCATCTTGCCGACGTACTTGGTCAGGATTTTGTAAACGTCGCGATCGAACGGGGGCCGGGGGCTGTCGAGCAGGGCGTGGAGGTCGTCGTCGGCGCGCGCGGTGCCGAGGTAGCGCCAGCCTTCGATGAGGTGAATTTCGTCGCCTTCGCGAACCAGCCCCGGGCCGGCGAAGGGCCAGGCAACGAGTTTGACGCCGACGAGTGCCGAGACGAGGCGGACGGTGTGCTTGGCGTAGGGCTCCTTGCCGACGCAGGCGCCCTTGCAGCGGCGGAGCTGGTGGCCGAAGCAGGGTTTACCGGGCTTGGCCTTTTCCAGGCCGAGAAGCACGTCGCAGAGGTTGTGCGATTCGGCCAGGGCGCGCAGCACGTTGTTGGCTTCCTTGGTGGTCTTGAACAGGCCGTAGCAGGCGCTGCTCAGGCCGACATCGAGGTCCGCCAGCGCCACGAGCTGCGGGCGCAGCCAGCCTTCGCCTTCGTCGACGAGCGTCCAGGTGCAGGCTTCGTCATTCTTGCGCAGCTGGCGGTTGTGGGATGGCTGCAATTGCTTGATGAGCGCCGATTCCTTAAGCAGGGCGCCGATTTCGCCGGCAGTCTCGATCCAGTCGATGCGCTTGACCTGCTGGGCCAACTCCATTTCCTTGGCATTGCTGTGGTCGCCGGCGAAATGCGAGAGGACGCGCTGGCGGATGTCCTTGGCCTTGCCGACGTAGAGCGGCAGGTTGTTTTCGCCGTAGAAAAGGTAGACGCCGGGCGCATCGGGCAGGTCGTCGATGAAACTGGCGTCGAGATGCGGCGGCAGGCTGGGGTGGGCGTTCTGGGCCTTGAGCGCGGCTTCGATGTCGTCGATTTGACGGTCAACGTGAATTTTTTGCCAAAACTGAAATATCAGCTGGGCGTCGGCCAGCGCGCGGTGGCGGGCATCGGCCTGCAGTCCGTGGCGTTCGATGAGGCTGTCGAGGTTGTGGCGGCGATGTTCGGGGAACAGCGTGCGCGACAGCTTGACGGTGCACAGCACCGGCGCGCGGAAGGTGATGCCGAGGCGCTTGAATTCATTTTTCAGGAAACCGTAGTCGAATCGCGCGTTGTGGGCGATGAACAGCCTGCCTTCGAGACGTTTCAGGGTTTCCGACGCGACGGCCTCGAACGGCGGCGCATCGGCCACCATGTCGTTGCTGATGCCGGTCAGTTGCTCGATGAAGGGCGGAATCCGCATGCCGGGATTGACCAGTTGTTGCCATTCGCGGACCGTGCCGTCGGCATCGACTTCGACAATGCCGATTTCGGTGATGCGGTCGTTGGTGGCGGTGGCGCCGGTGGTTTCGAGGTCGACGAAGGCGAGGGGACGCATGGCGCGGAACAAACGGTTTCAGGGGCGCAGATGATAGCGTTTTCTGGCCGGGCGGGCTTTACTGGCACTTCATCGGTACGCTGAGCAGGGGCGTCGGGATGTCCCGGGTGGCGACTTCGGGGAGGCGCTGCAGGCAGTATTGGCTGCCGTCGGCGTTGGTGACGCGCATGAGGTGGGCACCGCGTTGTTCGATTTTGCGGTCGACGATTGCGCCGATGCGCTCCATGGGCGAAACGCCGGGTGTTGTGCGGGGCGATGGCGCGAACATGGGATCGAGCATTTGCCGCTGGCTGGCGGCACGGAGTTCGGCTTTGGCGCGGTCGGCGAGATCGCTGGCGGGTTCGATGGGGGATGGGCGCAGACTGGTCACCGTCGTTGGCGCCGTGGCGGACGAGGGGGCTAGCGAAGGTGGCTGGCTGCCTGGCCTTGCTTTGGCGGCCATGCGCGACGATGCCGGGGCGGGTTGAAGCGACGGCTTTGTGCTCGCGATCTTCAGTTCGACGCGAAACGGTGGCGTCTCACGGTCAACCGGAAATTTTGGCCAAAACTGAAATTTCAGATGCCAGCCCTGCCCGTGCAGCACGAGCGAGAGCAGGATGAAGAACGGCAGACCGAGGCGACGCCGTGTTGCGTCGCGCCGGTCGTCAGCCGGCCAGCCCGGGCCGGGCAAGGCCGGGGGCTGCGGTGCCGTCGGCCGTCATCGGCAGCAGACGGTGCAGCGCCTGGACGTAGGCCTGCAAGGCGGCGAGGCCGTTTGGCGTCAGCACATAGAACGACTGCGGCCGGCCGTTGCCGATTTCCTTGCGAACGGCGACATAGTCGGCTGCCAGCAGCTTTTTCAGGTGGGCATCGAGGTTGCCGTCGGAAACGGCCAGCTGGCGCTTGAGATCGCTGAAAGTCTGTTCGCCGGCACCGGCGAGGTAGGCGACCAGTTGCGTGCGCAGCGGTTGGTGAAGCAGGGGGTCGAGTTCGTCCATATTCAGCCTTCGGGGAAAAACACAAACAGTACGCAGCCGTCCGGTGACTGGGGAATGTGCGAGGTGCCGGCCGGGTGGTGGATGAAGGTCCCGGCCGGGTAAGTGTTCTGGCCGTCGCAGAAGGTGCCTGAGACCACGAACACTTCTTCGGGGCCAGGCGAGTGAATGTCGAGCTCCGGGTATACGGCGCCGGGAGCGATCTCGAACATCAGCGCTTTGCGGCCGTTCGGCTGGGACCAGAGGAGGCGGGTGCTGAAGCCGGGGTGGCAGAGTTCCTTGGCAGGAACCGCCTGCCAGTGCCGGGCTTCAACGCCGTCGAGATTCATGTCGGGATGCGGGGTCACGGTCATCGTTTCTCAGCGCAGGTTGAATTCCGCGGCCAGTTCGCCCGGGCTTTGGCCGTCGCGCTGTCCCTGCCTGTCGCCGGGCATGACCAGCGAGACTTTGCCGCCAATCCTGTCCTGGCCATTGTCCCAGGTCTTGCCATCGAAGCTGATGAACTGGCGATAGGTGTAGATGTCTTGTTTGATCCGGACCTTCAGGGTGGCCTGGTCAGGTTTGCTGAACAGGCTGCCGTCAATTTTGGCGATCACCGGCAAATCGACACCGGCCGGGTAGTAGAGGACGAAGTTGCCGTCGGCCGGTGCGGGCTGGCCGTAACGCACGACGGGCAGGCGCGCGATATCGTCCGGCGAAGGGCCGCTCAGGCTGGCGCAGGCGGACAGGGTGAGGGCGACGAAGCCCAGGGCGAGCGGTGTTTTCATGGCGGGTCTCCTGTTGGGACGATCAGTGTTGGCGGATTTTGACGATGAGGCTGGTGAACACGACCGGGCCGCTATCCGGCGTCAGGTCGGCCTTGATCCAGGGGATGGTGAGCCAGCGGACCTGGCGCGCAGACTGCCAGCTTTCGCCCCCGAAGCGAGCATCGCCGGTGGGCTTGCCGTCGAGCATGAGCAGTTCGACGGGGCGGTCAAGCACGAGGGGCAGCGAAAGCCTGGCGTCGCCGCTGCGAAAGATGTCGCCATCCAGTTCAATGTCGACCGGAACGGGCGTACCAGCCGGCAGGGTGAGGGCGCGATACCCGCTGACCGGTGCCTGGCCGCTGCGAAAATCCGCGAGGGACAGTGGTTCGGCCTCGATGGGCGGCAACGCGCTCAAGTGCCGTTCGATGACGAGCGGCGTGGCAAGGACCAGGGCAAGCCAGAGGGAAAGCTGGGCCAGGCGGAAAATGAAAGGGCGGTGCTGGCCACGGTCGAGCATCATGGCCAGTAGCGGCAAGCCGAGCCCGAACACAGCCGCCGCGATCCAGCGCATCGTTTCGTGCGGAAGTTGCGCCACCAGGCTGCCGATGCCGATGAAAATGGTGGCGATGCCCGTCCATTCCAGCAGCTCTTCCGAAAAGAGCCCGTGCAGGTAGAGGCTGAGGCCGAGCATGACAAGCCAGACGGCGTAGAGCATGTAGCCGCCGCCATAGAAAAACATGGCGAAGGTGGTCAGCACGGCCAGCGCCATGAGCAGCCACCAGACCTTCTGAACCTGGCGATGGACGAAGGACCAGGCTTCGTCGCGCGCCGCCTTGGCGCGGCCGGTCCACACCCGGTCGATGCTGGCCGCCGAAATGACCACGACGACGAGCAGCGCGAGCCAGGCCAGGGCACGCTGCTGGAGGTCGGGCAGCTGTTCCGGCGTGAAAATATGCGGAGAAAGCGCAAACAGCAGCCCGGCGGGAAGGCCCCAGATCAGCAGGCTGGGGCGTTCGACGCGCAAATTGCGATGCCCGGCCGCGAGCATGGCGTGAATGGCGTTGATTTGCTGGGCAGCGGGTGAGGTCATCGGGTTGTCCATTTAACTCTGTTGCGCAGAGTTTATAACTCTGAATTTCAGAGTGTCAACCGATTTGCATATTCGTGGGGCGCCGGAGCCAGCCTATGACGGTCAACCGGAAATTTTGCCCAAAATGGAAATGCGGCATCCCGGCAAAAAGCGGATGCCGGGGGTGCGCCAATCCGCCGGATGCGGTTAGTTGAGCCGAAAACGCCCGATTTCGCCGCGAATGGCGCTGGACAGGGTTTCCAGTTTGCCGGCGGCGGCCGCGGTGCGCGCGACGACGGCGCTGTTGCTGTCGGCGGCATTGGCGACCTGTTCGACGTTGATCGCCAGCTGCTGTCCGGCCTGCGATTGTTCGGCGACGCCGGCGGCGATGTCGCGGACGACCGCGGCGGCTTCTTCGGCCGCCTTGCGGATGCCGTCGATGGCCAGCCCGGCCTGGGTGCCGAGCGAGGTGCCGGCATCGGCATCACCCAGCGCGTCGTTCATGGTGTTGGTGGCGTCGTTCGCGCTTTGCTGGATGCGCTGGATGATGCCGGAGATTTCGCGGGTTGACTGGGCCGTGCGTTCGGCCAGTTTGCGCACTTCGTCGGCGACCACGGCGAAGCCGCGGCCCTGCTCGCCGGCGCGGGCGGCCTCGATGGCGGCGTTGAGGGCGAGGAGGTTGGTCTGGTCGGCCACGTCGCGGATGAGGGCGACGACGCTGCTGATCTGCTGGGCCTGTTCGCCGAGGTCGACGATCTTGTTGGCGACCTGGCAAACCTCGTTCGAGATGTGTTCGAGATCGTGCACGGCTTCCTGGATGACATCGCCGCCGCTCCGCGAGTCGGCGTTGGCGCGCTCGACCACGGCGATGGCGGTTTCGGCGTTGTTGCGCATCTGGTCGAGTCCGACCGACATCTGTTCGACGGCAGCAGCCATGCCGGCGGCGGCATCGCTGGTCGCCGTCGCGCTGGTGGCCGCGGAAACGGCGGTCTGGCTGAGTTCCCGGGCGACCAGGTCGACGCTGCCAACCTCCTTTTCGAGCGTGTCGAGAATGCCACGGAAGGTGGCGACCAGCTGGTTGAAGCTGGTGGCGACTGCGCCGATCTCGTCCTGGCCGTGCACCGGGACGCTGACGGTGAAATCCCCGCGCTCGACCACCTGCGCCATGGCGCGGCGCATTTCGTCGAGCTGGCCGAGGACGCGACGCAGCACCCAGAAAATGAACAGGGCCATGCTGACGAGCAGCACGAGCGACAGGGCGAGCTGCGTGTTGGTCTGGACCGCGAGGCGGCGCGTGGTGTCCTCATGATCCTGCCGGGCCAGGCTGGCCTGGCTCTGGATGACCTCGGTCAGCGCCTGCAGCACCTTGTCGAATTTCGGCCCGGCGTTGTGCTGGATGTTGCCGAGTGCGCTCGGCCGGTCGCCGACTTCGATCATCTTGATCGACTGGTCGCGCGCCTTGTTGTAGTCGGCGATCAGCCCCTCCAGGCCGGTCAGCGCCGCCTTCTGGTCCGGCGCAGCCTCTTCGGCCGCGTGCAGGGCCTGCTTCATGGTTTCGTCGAGCGCTTTCAGCTTGCCCAGATGGGCGGCTGCCCGCTCTTCCTTTTCTTCGGATAGGGCGATCAGGATGGTCTGGCGGGCCCGGTGCAGGGCGTCTACCGCCTGGATCAGCGCCAGCGTCGGCGCCGTGCGCTCTTCATAGATCCGCGCCGCGGCCTTCGCCGCCGTCCGGCTCTGCCAGATGCCGCCGAGCGCGACCAAAAGCAGGCTGAGGCCGGCGACGATGGCCAGCAGGTAGAGTGCCTTGCGAAAACCGAGTTTGTCCATCGATGGCTATGGCCGGCTTCGGCCGGACCATCCTCAATCAGGTTCAATGGGGCTTCATCCCGCCGGGGCGGGCGAAGCGTGGCGTGGATTACTTGTAGTACCCGGCGCAGACGGCCAGATCGGCGGCCTTCTTGCAGTAGGTCACCTTGTCCTCGATGGCGCCGCTCTTCGGATTCTTGTACTTGTAATCGACGGTCACGACGCCGGTGCGCTTGACGCCATCGACGATCTCCTGACGGAACATCTTGCCTCCGGCATCGGGGACGTCCAGAAGATTCTTGCCGACCAGCTTGGGGTTGATCGGATGGGCGACCATCGTGCCCGTGAGGTCATAGGCAAAAACATAAAGTTCGCCCTTCACGAAACGGCCCTTGGCATTGCCGATTTCCGCAACGCCGGCCGCCTTGTCCTTGTTGACCGCGGCCACGGCATCGCCGACCAGTTGAACCGCATCTTCCTTCTCGCCGGCCACTGCACCACCCAGCATGCCCAGCATGGCAAAACCCAACACGAGCGCTTTCATGATTGTCGTCTCCTGATTATTGGTTATAACGGTGGCTAATCTTACTGCGAATACGCGATTGACATAAGCGTATGGCATTTGTTGGGGCAAAAATGGTATGACGGAGGGGGCGCATGGCCGGTTGCCGGGATCGCCGAAAACAGCCGCTCAGGCGTGTCGGGAAAACGACAAGTGACGCCTCAGGACATTTGCACAGTCTGCCAAAGCGTGACGGGACGGCCATCCGGACGATGGCACTGCTTTTGCGTGACGCCGGGTTTGGACCTACACCGTGCCTTTCCGCCATCATGAGAAAACCCACCCTCTATCAAAGCATCAAGGCCAAGCGCCGCACGCAGTCCATGGTCATTGGGCTGACCTGGTACACGCCCGAGACCTGGGCGCAGGTCAAGGCGAGGGCGGTCGATCCGGCCTGTTTCGAGGAATCCTTCGACAAATGGAAGGCGATGGCCGTCGCCGCCCGCCGCAATTTCCAGCGCTCCGGGGTCATGGCCCTGGAGTACCAGATCGTTCCGGAAGAGTTTTTTGCCTGGTGCGCGAAGAATGGCCAGGCGAACGACTCGACGGCGCGCGGGGAATACGTGTCGGAGCGTCTGAGCGCGGTGCATGGCGGCGAGGAGTGATCCCGGCGGGCTCGTGCTGTGGCGCGGGCATTTCGATTTTGGGCTTTTTTTCCGGTAGACCGTCGAATCCTGAATATCGGCTGGCGAGTGCTGCTGGCCGGCCGATTTCGGCCTATGCGCGACAGCGCACAGATCGTTTTCATGCGCTCGGCTAGCATCGACCACGCACCCCGGAACCCCAACAAGTCTTCCGGCTGCCGTTACCGGCCCACACCGTCGCCCAATCCCGGGCGAGGCGGGTCGGGGCGGGTGCCGGGCAATGTCGCCCGGTTGCCAAAGACGAGGAGTCGGACATGGGCTGGGATATCGATGCAGAAGGCTGGAAATCGGTCGGCGTGAAAATCAAGTCGCGCTGGGGCAAGATCAACAACGCCGGGCTGGAGACCATTGACGGCAAACGGGATGGGCTGGTCAGCCGCGTTCAGGCACTTTACGAGGTGAGCGCCGACGAAGCGGAAAGCCAGGTGGCCAGTTTCGAAAAGCACACCAAGGAGCTGCGTCCCCGGATCGTGATCTGACCGGGAATGCAGGGCTGTTGATGTATTGATGGGGCCTGCCCCGGGCTTGTCTCATGGACGAGCGACGGGGCAGTGCCGGCGGTTTGTCGCGAAAGCGACAAGGGTGCCGGCCAAAAGGATGATGCGGTCAGCGCATCGGCGGTTTTTCGGGGTTTTGGCGGGTGGCATTCCTTTTGCATCGCCATGCGTATTGTCTTCCATTGCCCCGACCATGAACTCCGTTGAGAAAACCGCCTTTTCCTGCATTTCCGCGAGCGATGCACTTTCCCTGATGCGCAGCGAAGCCGGCGTCACGGTCTTCGATGTGCGCGACATGCCGAGTTACCAGAAGGGGCATGTCGATGGCGCAGCGCATTTGTCCGAGGACCGGATGGTGGGCTGGATGCGCCGGCTGCCGAAGGAGTTGCCGGTGGTCATTTATTGCTACCACGGCAACGCGAGCAAGATTTACGCGCAGATGTTCATCGATTTTCGCTACACCCGGGTCTTCAGCGTCGATGGTGGCTACGAGGCGCTGGCCGCCGTCCTCGCCGCGCCGCAACCGGCATGAGCGCGGCGCAGGTCGGCGAGTGGGTGGCGACGCATGCCCTGTCGCCGAGCGACGTCGATTGCGCGACGACGGTCATGCTCAAGATTCTCGACGGCAAGTGCAAGATGAGCGAGCTCGACAAGGTCGTCATGGCAGTGCTTTACGATGCGCTCAAGGATCGCCCCGGTCTGCGCTTCGGCGCCGACTACCACGCCCTGATCGCCGGCGCCCGGGCACAGGCGGATGAGGCCTTGAAGAACCTCATTTACGAAAAGCGCGTGCTGGCCGAAACCGAGCTCTCCCGGCCGGTCATGAAAGCCTTCAAGGCCATGATCCGGGCCGAAGGGCTGTTTGCCGGCATGGCCGTCGAGGAGGACGCCGAATGACCATGAAGTTCTACATGACGCCCGGCTCGTGCTCGACCGGCATCCACATCCTGCTCGAAGAATGCGGCCTGGTCTTCGAGGCCTACATCGTCAATCTGCTGGCTGGCGACCAGTACAAGAAGGACTACGCCGCGATCAATCCCAAGGGCACGATTCCGTCGCTCGTGCTCGATGACGGCACGGCGCTCACCGAATTCTCGGCCATCGCCTGGTGGCTGGCGCGCAGCTACCCGAAGCGCAAGCTGCTGCCGGAAAGCCTGAAGGACGAGGTACAGGTACTCAGCGTCATGAACTACGCGGTGCATACGCTGCATACGCAAGGCTTCGCGCGCATCTTCACCACCGAACGTTTCGCGCCGGGCAGTGCCGACCACGAATCGGTCAAGGCGCAGGGGCGGCAGATCATCGACAAGGGTTTCGCCATCGTCAATCGCGAACTGGCTGGGCGGCAGTACGTCGTCGATCACTTCACGATTGCCGACGCCGCGTTGTTCTACGTTGAGTTCTGGGCCGACCGCACGGGCATTCCCTTGCCGGAAAACTGTGAAGCGCACTACCGCCGGTTGCTGACCCGCCCGGCGGTGCGCCAGGTGCTGGCAGAAGAGGGCTATGCCTCGGTGCTGCGTTGAGGCGGGCTGATCCCGGGAAGGGCTGAATCGGCCAGCCCGATACCGGGCTCGCCGATTCGTCCAGTGCGTTCAGCGGCGACGGTTGCGCAGGCAGCCGTGGCCATTCAGCTGGAAGGTGTTGAGATTCTTGTCCGGGCAGAAGCTGATGCTGCCCTCGGCCACCACGTCGATCAGGGCGCCATAGAAAATACCCGAGCCGGAACGGATCTTCGTCATGTGCTCGACGACCGACAGGGCGCAGGGATTGCCATCCGCATCGGTTTCCAGAACGCCGGTCACTTGCGCCGCATCCTGGGAGGTCTGGAAGGTTTCGAACAACTCGAAGACCGCCGTGTGGTTCAAGGTGCTCGTTCCGGCCGCGGTATCCATCGACGTCACCTTGCCGACCAGGGCGCCGCAATCGTCAAAGACTTCCCGTCCATCGGCCGTGACCATGACCAGGCAGATCTGGCCGACCTGGCGGGTCTGCGAAATGTTTATGGTGGTCACCCGGCCCGTGACGGTGGTCGCGGTGTAGCCGGCCGGGCATTGCTGGGCATGGCTGAAGGTGGGCAGGCAGGCGAGTGCGGCAATTACGGACAACAAGCGTCTTGAATGCATTTGGATTCCCCTGATTATCGGTTGATGGCGAGGCGGCCCTGATGGTGGCTATCCGCCACGCATGAGTATATCCGTATGGACTATGCGAGGTGGGTGCCTTGCTGGCGACCGTGCGCCCGGCGGCGCAATCCACGGAAAATCGGCAACGCCGAACCGATTCGTTTTTTGAGATATCGAATAGGTGAATCCTTTGCGTAATGCGTAATTATGGATATAGTGTTATCCCCGTAATTCATAATCACAGCAGAGGAGAGACCCCAATGAGCAAGAAAGTTGCATACGTAACCGGTGGCATGGGTGGCATCGGGACCGCCATTTGCCAGCGTCTGGCACAGGATGGCTACACCGTGGTGGCCGGCTGCGGCCCCAACTCGCCGCGCAAGGATCGCTGGCTGGCCGAGCAGAAGGCGCTGGGCTTCGATTTCATCGCCTCGGAAGGCAATGTCTCCGACTGGGAGAGCACCAAGGCCGCTTTCGACAAGGTCAAGGCTGAAGTCGGCGAGATCGACGTGCTGGTCAACAATGCCGGCATTACCAAGGACGGCCAGTTCCGTCGCATGAGCCTCGACGACTGGAAAGCGGTCATCGATACCAACCTGAATTCGCTTTTCTTCGTCACCAAGCAGGTCGTCGACGGCATGCTCGATCGCGGCTGGGGCCGGATCATCAACATCTCGTCCATGAACGGCCAGCGCGGCCAGTTCGGGCAGACCAACTATTCCACCGCCAAGGCCGGCATGCACGGTTTCACCATGGCGCTGGCGCAGGAAGTGGCGGCCAAGGGCGTGACGGTCAATACCGTGTCGCCGGGTTACGTCGGCACCGAGATGGTCCGTGCCATCCGCGAGGATGTACTGGAGAAGATCGTGGCAACCATTCCCGTCAAGCGCCTGGGCGAACCGGAAGAGATCGCTTCCATCGTGTCCTGGCTGGCGTCGCCGCAATCCGGTTTCACTACCGGTGCCAACTTTGCCTGCAACGGTGGCAATCACATGGGCTGATGCGCTTTTCGCGTGCCGGAACGACAAAGCCCTGCTACATTCGCAGGGCTTTTTTTTTCGCCCGCCACAAACACGCCACGAGAATCACGATGATCGCCAACCCGGACCGTTTCAACCTCGCCATCCAGCTGTTCGACGCCGCCAACGCGGAAGACCCCAACCAGGAAGACGGACAGCCAAAGGAATTGCTCTACGCCCGGCGCATGACCGACATGATCCAGCGCTTTGCGCCGCAGGCCGGCGAGGTGGCGCAACTGGCCGTGCGCGCCCAGCACATCCGGCGGTGGACCGTGCCGCGCAACACCTATCCGCTCGGCAAACCCGGTTACTTCGCCTGGCGTACCGGGCTCTACAAATTCCACGCGGCAACGGCCGGCGAACTGATGCGGCAGGCCGGCTACGATGAGATCATGGTCGCTCAGGTCATGGCGGCCATCGGCAAGGAAGGCATCAAGACCAATCCCGATACGCAACTGCTGGAAGACGTCAGCTGCCTTGTCTTCATCGAACACTACATGCTCGGTTTCGCCGGGCAGCAGGCCGACTACACCGAAGAAAAGTGGCTGGGCATCATCCGCAAGACATGGAAGAAGATGTCCGACGCGGCGCACAGCTTTGCCACCACGGGCGGCATCACGCTTCCCGAGGCGCTCGTTCCGCTGATCAGCAAGGCCATCGCCGACTCCTGAGGGCGCTTCGGGCGGTGCCGGACGGCCGATTTGACGGTCAACCGGAAATTTTGCCCAAAATCGAAATGTTCCGATGACGACATCCGGGCGATGGCGTCGGTGCTGTCGCCTTCCCTGAAAGCGGCGCACGCGGTTTTCGAAGACTTGTTATTTTTGTTGAAATTTTCCGTGATTCAATCAAACTATGGCTTCCCGAGGAGGAAACCATGGATCAGCAGCAATTCGAGCGCGCTCTGGAGGCGTGCGCGTCGGAACCCATTCATCAGATAGGCCATGTGCAGCCGCACGGCGCGCTGCTCGCCTTTGCCGTTGACGCTTCCCGCCAGGTTTTCCACGCCAGCCGCAATGTTGCGGAATTCATCGGCCGGGATGCCGAGTCCATGCTCGGGCAGTGCCTGGCCGATCTGGTCCCGGCCGACGTGCTGGCCAGCATCGAGACCCTGATCGCAACGCTCGCCACGCAGCCGACCGCCAGCGGCAAGGCCCGCCTCGACGTCGATGGCCGGGCGGTTTCGCTGTCGCTCCACGCCTACCGCGCCGACTCGGTTTACGTGCTGGAAATGGAGCATGACGACGGCCAGCGCCAGGAAACGCGTCTTGCCGAGCTGCTCCTGAACACGCAGCAGGCCATGCTGCGCACGGACTCCTATTTCGAGACCGAAAAGTATTTCAATCTGCTCGTCCAGTTCGTGCGCTCGCTCACCGGCTACGACAACGTGATGGTCTATCGCTTCGATGCGCAATGGAATGGCGAGATCATCGCGCAGAGCGGCATCGAATCGGCACCGTCGTATCTCGGCATGCACTTTCCCGCCAGCGACATTCCCGCGCAGGCCCGCCGGCTGTACACCACCAATCTCGTGCGGGTGGTCGCCGACATCGACGCGATCCCCGTTCCCATCGTGCCGGAACTGAATCCGGCGACCGGTCAGCCGCTCGACCTCAGCTACTCGGCGCTGCGCAGCCTGTCGCCGATCCACATGGAGTACCTGCGCAACATCGGCGTTCAGGCCTCGATGGTGATTTCGCTCATGCAGAACGACCGGCTGTGGGGCTTGATCGCCTGTCACCACCTGAGCCCGAAACGTGCCTCCATGGGATTGCGCGACGCCGCGATCTTTCTCAGCCGCCTCGTCTCGACGCGCCTGTCGGCGCTCGAGGCCATCGAAGAGCGGCGCATTGCCGATCGGGCCAACACGATCATCGGCGATCTGCTGCGTGTCCTGCCCACCTCGGCCGTGACCGAGATCCTGCCGCGCCTGTTGCCGGAATTTCAGGCCTTGCTCGACGCCAGCGGCATGATTGTCATCGTCGAGGGCGATATCCATTTGCAAGGTGAAACGCCCGACCAGGCCTGCATTGCGTGTTTGCTCGAATGGCTGGCGACGAAGCCGGGCCATGGCGTGGTCGTCACCGATTTTCTCGGCGGCGAGGTGCCGGCGCTGGCGAGGTGCAGCGACACCATGGCGGGTGTTCTGGCGACGCCGCCGAGTGCGGACATGCGCAACTGCATCATCTGGCTGCGCAAGGAAAAGCCGAGAACCATCAACTGGGCCGGCAAATACGAAGAGGGATTCGTCCAGAACGCGGCCGGCAATTTCCGCCTGACGCCGAGAAAATCCTTCGAACTGTGGAGCGAATCGTGGCTGGGCCGGTCGTCGCCGTGGACGACGGCCGAAGTCGGCGTGGCCAATGTGCTGGCGCTTGCGATTCCCGAAAGTTTGGCCCAGAAACGCAATGTCGAACTGGCCCAGGATCGCCAGCATCAGGCCGAGGCCCAATTGCGCCTGCACCTCGATCAACTCGAAGACCTGGTGCGCGAACGTACGCTGGCCCTGTCGATTGCCAAGGAGGCCGCGGAGTCGGCGAGCCGCGCCAAAACGGTTTTCCTGTCCACCGTTTCGCACGAGCTGCGCACCCCGCTCAACGGAATCATGGGCCTTACCAGCCTCTCGCTGCGCCGTGCCGAGGAGCCTCGCCTGCACGATTACCTCGTGAAAATCGACGAGTCGTCGAAGCGCCTCCTGGCCATCATCAACGACATGATCGACATCTCCGACATCGAGGCCGAGCGCCTGACGCTGGAACAGGTCGACTTTCAGCTGGTCCAGCTGATCGAGCGCATCAGGGTCCAGATGACGTCGAAGAGTGCCGAGAAAAACCTCGCGCTCAATGTCGAGTTTTCGCCCGACCTCGTCGATTGCTGCCTGCTCGGCGATCGCGAGCGCCTGGAGCAGATACTTCTGGCCCTAGTCGAGAATGCCATCAAGTTCACGACGGCCGGGTCGATTGCCGTGCGCTGTCACACCCGGCCGGGCGACAGTGGTCGCATGATCGTGCGCTTCGAGGTGCAGGATACGGGCATCGGCATTCGCAAGGACAGCCGCGCCCGCCTGTTCAACGCTTTCGAGCAGGCCGACGGCTCATCGACGCGGCGTTACGGCGGTGCCGGCCTGGGGCTGGCCATCTGCAAGCGCCTGGCGCGCATGATGGATGGCGATATCGGCGTGGACAGCGTCGAAGGGGTCGGCAGCACCTTCTGGTTCCATGTCCGCCTGCCGATCGTGCCGCACCAGCGTCTGAACTGAGCCGCGCCGGGCGGCCTACAAGCCGAGCCGGAAGCGTTGCACGGCCGCCCGGGCGCGGTCGATCATCTCGGCCAGCTGGTCGGCTGGCGGGTTCATTTCCTCAAGGACGATCCGCGCAATGCGCTGGATGCAGGCATCGGCCGCCGCTGCATCGAGGAACAAGGCGCGCGTGCGGCGGGCGAGAATGTCCTCGATGGTCCGCGCCTGCTCGTAGTGAATGGCAAAGCGGACCATGGCTTCGGTGTAGGGCAGGTCCGGGTGCAGCGGCTGGTCGTGGCCGGGCAGTTCGGCCAGCAGCGGGGCATCGGTGCCGTACGGATCATTGCTTGGCCCGCCCGGGTTGCCATGCAGGGCCAGCGTTCGCGTCGGGCTGTTGGCGGCGGGCAGGGCGCCGACGTCGCGGGCACGGTCGACCACCTGCTCGGCCATGAGCCGGTAGGTCGTCCATTTGCCGCCGGCGATGCTGACGAGGCCGCTGTCGCTGACCAGGATGGCGTGCTCGCGCGATAGCGCGGCGGTGTTTTTGCGGTCGTCGTGATCGGGGTGAATGAGCGGGCGCAGGCCGGCAAAGGCGCTGCGGATGTCGGCGCGCGTGGGCGGCCGGCTGAGGACGCCAGCGGCCGTGCGCAACAGGAAGTCGATCTCCTCGGCTAGCGGTTCCGGATCGTCCAGTTGCAGCAGGTCTGGGCGCGCCGTGTCGGTGGTGCCGAGCAGCACCTTGCCCTGCCACGGGATGGCGAACATGACGCGGCCGTCCTCGGTTTTCGGGATCATGAGCGCCTGCTGGCCGGGCAGGAAATCGGCATCGAATACGAGGTGGATGCCCTGGCTGGGCGTCAGCAGAGGCGGTGTGGTCGTGTCGTCGAGGCGGCGTACGCGGTCGGCATGGACGCCGGTAGCGTTGATGACGACGCGGGCCTCGACCTCGTATTGCTCGTAGGTTTCGGCGTCGAGCAGGACGGCGCCGGTGATGCACCCGTCGGTCTTGCGCAGGCGGATGAGCGACAGGTAGTTGAGGCAGGTGGCGCCGAGATTGCCGGCCGTGCGCATGAGCGTGATGGCCAGCCGGGCGTCGTCGAACTGGCCGTCCCAGTACTGGACGCCGCCGCACAGCCCGGCGCTGTTCAGACCGGGCAGGGCGGCCATGACGTCCTGACGGTTCAGGCTGCGCGAGTTTTCCAGGCTGTCCTGGGCCGCCAGCAGGTCGTAGAGCTTGAGGCCGGCGGTGTACATCAGACGGTCGACGGTATTCCAGGCCGGGATGATGAAGGAGAGCGGATGGACGAGGTGCGGCGCATTGCGCAGCAGCAGCGCCCGTTCCTGCAGGGCGTGGCGCACCATGGCGATGTCGCCCTGGCGCAGGTAGCGCACGCCGCCGTGGATGAGCTTGGTGCTGCACATCGAGGTGCCGGAGGCGAAGTCGCGGGCTTCGACAAGCAGCGTGCGATAGCCGCGTGCCGCCGCATCGACCGCCGCGCCCAGCCCGCTGGCGCCGCCGCCGATGATCAGGACGTCCCACGGGCTGCGGTCGCGCAGCTGGGCCAGCTTGTCTTCACGGCGTTCCGGCAATTGCATCAGCTTTCCTTGTTCCAGCCCAGCGTGCGCTGGACGGCCTTGTGCCAGCCGGCGAACAGCGCCGTGCGCCGGTCGGCCGGCATGGCCGGTTCAAAGCGGTGTTCGACCTGCCAGAGGGCGCGCAGTTCCGCCTCGTCCCGCCAGTAGCCGACGGCCAGTCCGGCAAGGTAGGCGGCGCCGAGGGCCGTTGTTTCGGTGGTTTTTGGCCGCACTACGGGCACGCCGAGCAGGTCGGCCTGGAACTGCATGAGCAGGTCGTTGCGAGCGGCGCCGCCGTCGACGCGAACTTCCCTGATCGGCTGGCTGGCGTCGTTCTCCATGGCCTGCAGCACCTCGGCGCTCTGGAAGGCGATGGCTTCGAGCGCGGCGCGGGCGATGTGGGCGCGGGTCGTGCCGCGCGTCAGGCCGAACAGCGCGCCACGCGCGGTAGGGTCCCAATAGGGCGCGCCGAGGCCGGTGTGGGCCGGCACGAGGTAGACGCCGCCGTTGTCCGGCACACTCGCAGCCAAGCCTTCGACCTCGCCGGCGCTAGCAATCAAGCCGAGGCCATCGCGCAGCCATTGCACGGTGGCGCCGCCCATGAAGACGCTGCCTTCGAGCAGGTAGGTGGTTTGGCCGTTGCGCTGCCAGCCGACTGTCGTGAGCAGGCGATGCCGCGAGGCCATGGACTGCGGGCCGGTGTTCATGAGCAGGAAGCAGCCGGTGCCGTAGGTGTTCTTGGCCATGCCGACGTCGAGGCAGGCCTGGCCGAAAGTGGCGGCCTGCTGGTCGCCAGCCATGCCGGCCAACGGGATCGGCGCGCCCAGCCAGTCGGCGTTCAGCGTCGCGATTTCACCGCTGCTGGCGACGAGGCGCGGTAGCACGGCGGCGGGAATGCCAAGCAGCGCCAGCAACTCGTCGTGCCAGCACTGGCGGTGGATGTCGAAAAGCAGGGTGCGCGAGGCGTTCGACGGGTCGGTGACGTGCTCGCCGGTCAGCTTCCAGGCTAGCCAGCTGTCGATGGTGCCGAAAGCCAGTTCGCCGCGCTCGGCCCGGGCGCGGGCGCCGGGGATGTGGTCGAGCAGCCACTTGAGTTTGGTGCCGGAAAAATAGGCGTCTAGGACGAGGCCGGTGCGTTGCTGGAACAGGTCGGCGTGGCCGGCGGCGGTCAGGTCGTCGCAAATGCCGGCGGTGCGCCGATCCTGCCAGACGATGGCGTGGTGCAGCGGCTGGCCGGTGGTGCGATCCCAGAGCACGGTGGTTTCGCGCTGATTGGTGATGCCGACGGCGGCGACCTGTGTGGCTGCAACGCCGTTGTCGCGCAATACGGCGCGGGCGACGGCCAGTTGCGCCTGCCAAATTTCATCGGCGTCATGCTCGACCCAGCCGGGGTGCGGGTAGTGCTGGGCGATTTCCTGCTGGGCGAGGCCGTGGATGTTTCCCTGGTGGTCGAACAGGATGGCCCGCGCACTGGTCGTGCCCTGGTCGAGCGCGAGGACGAACTGCTCGTGAGGTGCTGGCATGGCGAACTCCGGCAACATGGTGTGGCCAGTATAGCCGGCCGGGCGGGGTTGTCGGTACAAGCCCGGATGAAACCACTGAGCAACCGACTAAGCCGCCAAAAAACGGCGGAAAAGTTTCCGCTTATACCGGCTCCACGACCGAAACCCCTGATGAAACCGCTAAGCAACCGACTAAGCCGCCAAACAACGGCGGCCAAGTCTCTGCTTATCCCGGTCTCCCCTTGTCAGGGGAGGAGAGCAACCCAAACCGCGCGCGGACGGGCTCCCTCCCCTGACAAGGGGAGGGCCGGGGTGGGGTTTTGGCTGTCGTTCGCTGAAAAGCACCCTACAAAATCGCCAGCACGTTTTCCGGCGGCCGGCCGAGGGCGGCTTTGGCACCATTAACCACGATGGGCCTCTCGATGAGCTTGGGGTTCGCGACCATGGCGTCAATCAGCGCGTCCTGCGAGAGCGATGGATCGCCGAGGTTGAGCGCCTTGTATTCGGCTTCGCCTTTGCGCATCAGGGCGCGGGCGTCGGCGAAGCCGAGTTTCTGGAGCAGGCCGCGCAGTGTGGCGGCGTCGGGCGGTGTGTCGAGGTAGGCGACGATGTCCGGTTCGATGCCCTTTTCCGTGAGCAGGGCGAGGGTGTCGCGGGATTTGCCGCAGCGGGCGTTGTGGTAGATGGTGATGGTCATGGTTTGAGCGGGGTTGGGGATTTTGATTTTGGGCGTTTTTTCCGGTTGACCGTGAAATTGGGTGTTCAGGCACCGTTCAGTTACTGGAGAAGCGATTCATTTGGGTTTGTCATTCCCGCGAAAGCGGGAATCCATGTAATTCAACGTGCTGGATCCCCGCTGTTGCGGGGATGACGGTGCGCCGGTCCAATGTGGCTTTCACGCCAGCTTTTTCAGCGCCAGCGCGTTCATGCAGTAGCGCAGGCCGCTGGGCGCCGGGCCGTCGGGGAAGACGTGGCCGAGGTGGGCGTCGCAGACGTTGCAGGTGGTTTCGACGCGCTGCATGCCGTGGCTGGTGTCCAGCGTGTAGGCGATGAGGCCGGGCGCGATGGCCTGGGTGAAGCTGGGCCAGCCGCTGCCGCTGTCGAATTTGCTTTGCGCGTCGAAAAGCTCGGTGCCGCAGCAGGCGCAGGCGTAGCGGCCGGGTTCGAAGACGGCGCACATGGCCGAGCTGAAAGCGCGCTCGGTGCCGTGCTGGCGCGTGACGTAGAACTGGTCGGGCGTCAGCACCTCGCGCCAGTCGGCCGGGCTGCGTTCGTCGCGGCGCGGCGGCAGCGGATTGCCGTTGCGGATGATTTCGAGGATGCCGGCCCAGGTCAGCAGGTCGGTGGCGGTGTCGGTCATGGTGGGCTCCCGGTCAGGTTCCGCAGAAGGTCATGTAGGTGGTGGTGAATTCGGTCGGTGCCGGCTCGGCATATTCTGCGTCTTCCGGGCGTTCGTCGAAAGGGGCCTGGATGACGGCGAGCAGGCGTTCGAAGGGCGCCAGGTCGTTGTCATTGACAGCGGCATCAAGGGCCGCTTCGACGCGGTGGTTGCGCGCGATGTAGCAGGGGTTGGCGTGCTGCATGGCGGCGAGCAGCTCGGTAGGGCGTGTCGGCTGCCGGGCCTGCCAGCGGTTTCGCCAGTCGGCGAAGTCGGTGGCGTCGGCCATCAGGGCATTGAGTCGCGTGGCGTCGCCGGCCGCCGCGTCGAACAGGGCGCGGAAGGCGACCGTGAAATCGAGGCGGTTGTGCTTGAGAACGAGCAGGAAGTCGTCGATCAGGGCGCGGTCGGCTTCCGCGTCGCCAGTTTCGTCGATGCCAAGTTTTGCCCGGAAGACACGCAGCCAGTGCGCGGCTTGGCGCTCGGGCAGGGCGTCGATGACGGCCGTGGCGGCCTGCACGGCGCGCTCGGTGTCGGTGTCGATCAGAGGCAGCAGGGTTTCGGCCAGCCGGGCGAGGTTCCAGCGGGCGATGCCGGCCTGTTTGCCGTAGGCGTAGCGGCCGGCGCTGTCGATGGAACTGAAGACGGTACCGGGGCTATAGCTTTCCATGAAGGCGCAGGGGCCGTAATCGATGGTTTCGCCGGACAGCGTCATGTTGTCGGTGTTCATGACGCCATGGATGAAGCCGACGCCGAGCCAGCGGGCGACGAGTTCGGCCTGCCGCTCGCCAACGGCGGCCAGCAGGTCGAGGTAGGGCTGCGCGCTGGCGGCCAGCGCCGGGTAATGGCGGGCGATGACATAATCGGCCAGCCGCTTGACCTGTTCCGGCCCCTGGTGGGCGGCGAAGAACTGGAAGGTGCCGACGCGCACATGGCTGGCCGCGACGCGGGTCAGCACGGCGCCGGGCTGGGCGCGGTCGCGGCGCACCATGTCGCCGGTGGCCACGACGGCCAGCGAACGGGTGGTCGGAATACCCAGGGCGTGCATCGCCTCGCTGATGATGTACTCGCGCAAGGCCGGGCCGAGGGCGCACTTGCCGTCGCCATTGCGCGAAAACGGCGTGCGACCGGAACCTTTGAAAGCGATGTCGCGGCGCTCGCCGTTGCAGTCGATCACCTCACCGAGCAACAAGGCGCGCCCATCGCCCAACTGCGGCGAAAACTGGCCGAACTGATGGCCGGCGTAGGCTTGGGCGATCGGCTCGGCGCCCTCCGGCACGCGGCTCCCGGCCAATATGTCGATCCCTGCTGGCGACGCCAGCGCTGCCGGGTCGGCGCCCAGTTCGCGCGCCAGTTCCTCGTTCAGGCGAACGAGCACCGGCTGGCTGGCCGGCGTCGGCTTCCAGTGAACGTAAAACTCCTCCAGGTCGCGGACGTAGGAGTTGTCGAATGCAAAAATACGGGGAGCAGGAGCGTTCATCGAAATCGGCTTTGTTGGTTATCCATCGGCCAACGGCGATTTTGTCGTAAATCGCGGCATCGGCCGTGGTTCAAGCAATTTCGATGCTAACGGACGGGTTTGGTTCCCCGGGTGCGGTGAATGGCGCAACAACGGGCCACCAGTCAAATTTCAATTTTGGGCAAAATTTCCGGTTGACCGTGAAGGACGACTATGTGCCCTTTGCTGCCGGTCGTGCCTTGGCAAAGCGGACGTTCAGGAACGTTGAAAATCACAGGACGGCAAAAAGCGCAGCTTTTTGACGGTCCGGTGGATTGGGATGTTAGCCGTCATGATTTTCCACCGCCGCCGTGAACAAACTGCTAATAGGTGAGAAGTAGGCTAATGCCAGCGCAGCGCCCCAAGTGGTTGAAGCGACTTCGATGAGCGCATATGACAACCCGGAGGAAAGAGTGGAGCCGAAGAACGGAGTGGCGGCAATGCCAAGACCCAAAGTGATAACGGAGAGGGAGCGCGCCCACTGGCGAAAAAAGAACAACCCAACTGTGCTCGCGATCCCCGCTATGGAAACAGGAGCGACGAGTAATAGCAAAAGCCATGGACTCTCAGACAGAAATGTTGGGGATGGCTCATTTTCGATAGCTGCGGACAGCGATGGCGAAACAAGGGAGGGAAACAATAAATCAACGAAGCCACCGGCAAGGCCAGTAGCAACAGAAATAACGATTAAGGCGCGGAAGTACGCTGATGTCATGACGGCTAACAGTTATTCACGAGCAGAATTGTCCGGGTGATTGCCAATAATACGGACACGATTGAAGCGCCTCTAAGGTTTTGAATGACATGGAGATTATCCCATGCGGGTCTCCATATCAATTTTCAATCATACGGACAGAGCCAATGTCCGCTATGGAGCAGATTCTTGAGGGACCGCTTCTGGCCGAACTCTGCCTTAAGACAATTGTGAGTTTGGTCGTCGAGCAGGTGCGGGCCCGTTGTTTGCACACGCTTGCCATTGAAAATGGTCTGCAGCAAAACGCTCATGCCGCTCACCGTCAATTCAGCGCTGTGCTTGCCGTTTGAGCGCCAGATCCCACGGCGCTGGTTCGCCGGCAAAGCGGGTGGCAAGGAAATCCACCAGCAGACGTAAAGCCAGCGGTTGATGCTGGCGCGAGAGGTAGATGGCGTGGATGCCCAGTACCTCCGGCTCATAATCGGGTAGCAGGGGTATCAGGCGGCCGGCGGGCAGGTCGTCAGCCAGATAGTAAGTCGGCAGCATGCCGATTCCGGCGCCGGACAGCACCGCCCGGCGCAGGACGGCTGTCTCGTTGGTGTGGAAGCTCCAATTGACCGGTACGGTAATCGTCTCGCCGGCCCGGGTCAGCCGGTATTGCTTGCCGATGCCGAAGGCGTGGGCGATGCAACGATGCTGGCGCAAGTCGTCGGCGGTGTGCGGCGTGCCGTGCCGTTGCAGATAGTCGGGGGAGGCGCACAGCATCGAGCGGCAGCGCGCCAGTGGGCGCGTAATCATCGTCGGGTCCAGCATGTTGGTGATGCGCACCGCGAGGTCGACCCGTTCGACGACCAGATCGGTCGGCTTGTCGCCCACCGATAGCACGATTTCCACCTGCGGGTACTGCTGCTGAAAGTCGATCAGTGCCGCTGTCAGCTGGGCGTCGGCAAAAGAGCTGGCCGTCGTTACGCGCAGGACGCCGGCCGGCTCACGGCTGCGATGGGCCGCGATGTTCTGGGCCTCCTCCGCGATTTCGAGCAGTTGCCGGCAGGCGGGCAGCGCCGCCAGGCCGGCATCGGTGAGGCTGACCTTGCGGGTGGTCCGGTGCAGCAAGCGGGCGTCGAACCAGTCTTCCACGGCGGCGAGATAGCGGCTGACCATGGCGGCCGACATCTCGAGATGCTCGGCCGTCTGCGTCAGGCTGCCACGATCGGCCACTTCCACGAATACGCGCACCGCGCTCAGACGATCCATTCCATCGATCCATGCAATAAATAATCAACCGATTCGAACTTTATCAACCATTTTGCAAAAGATAAAGTTCGTTCCGCTGTGATTACTTAACCCCACAAGGAGACCGCCATGTCCTACACCCGCAAACTGAGCCGCTTGATATTTCCCGCCCTGATGACGCTGGGCGTTGTCGCATCGTCCGGCGCCGACGCTCAAGTCGCCGCCCCTTTGACCGTCAAGACCTATAACGCCGACGGCAACAGTTTTCATGTCAATGCCGTGGTGGTCAGCGGCAAGAGCGAAGTCATTGTGATCGACAGCGGCTTTACCCGCGCCGATGCGCTGCGCGTTGCCGCCAACGTGCTCGATAGCGGCAAGACCTTGAAGGCCATTTTCATCAGCAATGCCGATCCCGACTTCTACTTTGGTGCCGAAGTGCTGAAGAACCTCTTCCCGCAGGCTCAGGTGCTGACCACCCCGGCCGTGCGCGAAAAGATCCAGGCCAAGCTGGCTGGCAAGGTCGCATTCTGGGGACCGAAAATGGGCGCCAATGCACCGCAGAAGCCGATTGTGCCGGACCTGCTGCAAGGCACGACCCTGAGCGTCGATGGCGAAACCATCGAAGTTCGTGGCACTACCGGTGAGCTGGCGCATCGCCCGTATGTGTGGATTCCGTCAATCAAGGCCATCGTCGGCAACATCGCCATTTTCGGCAATCTGCACGTATGGACCGCCGACACCCAGAACGCCAGCGAACGCCAGGCCTGGTTCGCCCAGCTTGACGAGATCGAAGCGCTCAAGCCGACCACCGTCGTGCCGGGCCACATGGCAGCCGGTACGTCTCTGGACGCCAGCACCATCGGCTACACGCGTGCCTACCTGCAACGCTTCGATGCGGAAGCGGCCAAGGCGAAGAACGCCGCCGAGCTGATCGAGGCGATGAAAAAGGCTTATCCGCAAGCCGGCCTGGGCATCGCGCTCGACATCGGCGCCAAGGTTAACAAGGGCGAGATGAAGTGGTAATCGGCTGAACCGTCTCCCGCATCGCCTCCATCGGGTGGTGCGGGAAACCGAAGCTGGTTTTTACTTTGATTGACCCGGAATGATGACCATGACGATCCTGCATTACATCTACGATCCACTGTGCGGCTGGTGCTACGGCGCTGCCCCCTTGCTCAGGTTGGCCCGCGAAGTCCTCGCCGTATGTCCGCACGGTGGCGGCATGATGACGGGCGCCCGCCGTCAAACAGTGACGCCGCAACTGCGCGAATTCGTCAAACAACACGATGAGCGGATCGCCCAACTGACTGGACAGTACTTCGGTCCGGGCTATGTTGACGGCCTGCTCCGCGACGGCAGCGCGGTGCTTGATTCCGAGCCGCCAACGGCGGCCATGCTGGCTGCCGAGGCGATTGCTGGACGAGGTCTGGACATGCTTGCGCAATTGCAGGTTGCCCATTACGTCGAGGGGCGACAGATTGCTGATCGCTCTACCCTGATTGCAGTCGCTACCGCGCTCGGCCTCGACCCGGCGGCCTTCGCCGAGGCGCTGGATCGCCAGTCTGGTGATGCTGTTCAGCGGCATATCAAGGAAACCCGGCAGTTGATGGCGGAGGTCGGCGTCCTGGGCTTTCCAGGTTTTGTGCTCGAAACCGATGGCGTCTTGCAGGTCATCGACATCGCAAGATATCTGGGCCATCCAAAGGCGTTTCAGGATTGGCTGCGCAGGTAGTCCAGGCGGCAGGCAAACGGCACCGCCGCCAAGGCATTGGCTTGCGCCATCCGATTCAGGAGAAGTTCATGAAAGCCAAGCTGCAGAACGTTGCCTTGGAACAGTTCACCGATACCTTGCGGGTTGCACAGGCCATGCAGGACTGATTGAAGCGCCCCTTGCGGCTTCCTCTGCCTTCCCGGCAGGAAGCCAACCTTGGATCACCGCTTCGGCGCGCTGCGCTTTGCGGTTCTCGGCTTTTTGTCGCCTTCGCCACCCGCCGTGCGCCCGGCCGCTGGCTTTGTCGGATCGGCGTGGTCGAGCCAGATCAGGGTGTCGATGTAGCTCATGAAGCCTTGCAGGTAGTCCGGCGCGATGTCGCGCATACGTTCGAGGCTGCGCAGGACGAGGTGCTGGGAGTTCATGGGGCCGGCGTTTTCGGGGGCCTGGGCCAGGGTTTGGGTGAGTTGTTGTTCGGTGCTGAGCTTGGACCACTCGTTGCGGAAGATGGCGACGGACTTGAGTTCGGGGCCTTGCGGGGCGAGGCTGGTCGGGGTGGATTTCGATTTTGGGCGATTTTTCCGGTTGACCGTGGGAGTGTCTGCTGCGGGCTGCATGGCTCCCGGCTGGCCGTGGGCTTGCCCGCTGATGTAGGCGAGCAGGTCGGCGAGCGGGCTGGCGGTGCTTGTCGGCCCGGCTGGTGTCTGCGAAGGGGCCGGGTAGCTGGCGAATTCTCTGGCGGCGGCGCTGATTCTGGCGTTGAGCGTCTGGCGGATGGTTTCCGGCTGCGTGGCAGCACGGCGGCTTAGCGCTTCGAGGTAGGCGAAACGGACCGGGTCGCGGTCGGCGGCGCCGCTGGCGCGCAGGGCGTCGAGGTCCGGGTGATCGCCCATCTCGCCGGCTTCAGCCATTGGCGTCCTTGCCGTTGGTGCGCGTCTTGGGCACCGGCGCCATTTCGACGCGGCGGTTTCTTGCTCGGCCATCGGCGTCGGCATTGTCGGCCACCGGTTGCTGCGAACCGAAGGCGGCGGCGAAGATGGATGACGAGGGCACACCGTCCTCGATCAGCGTGCGGGTGACGGTCAGGGCGCGCTGGGCCGAGAGCTCCCAGTTGTCGGCGAAGCGGCTATTGCTGCCGCGTACGGGCATGTCGTCGGTGAAACCGCTGACCATGAGCATCTGCTCGCTGGCGCCGAGGTAGGCGGCGATGGGTTGCGACAGGCTTTTCAGCAGTTGCTTGCCTTCCGGCTGCAACTGGTCGGAATTGAGCGCGAAGAGCACGTTGCCGCTGATGCCGATCTTGCCGTTGTTGAGCGTTACGCGGCCGGAGGCGAGCGGGCCGGCGAGGGCCTTTTCGAGGGCTTCGCGGCGCTGTTCTTCCTGCTGGCGCTTCTGGATTTCGGCTTCGAGGCTGGTAACCAGTTCGAGTTGCACGCCGAGCACGCCGACCAGAATCAGTACGAAGGCGCCGAGCAGGCCGGCCATGAGGTCGCCGAAGACGGCCCAGACGGGTGTGCTGTGGTCGACGCTGGCGTCGATGTCTTCCATCGTTATGCCTCGCTACCGGCGACGCGTTGCAGGTCGTCGACCATCTTTTTCTGCGACATGATGCTGAGGTCGATGATCTCGCGCGCCTGGGCGACGTAGTAGGCGAGCTGCTCATCGCTGCGGGTCAGCGACTTGGTCAGCCCGCCTTCGATGCGTTGCAGGGCAACCATCATCTTGTCGTTCGATTCGGCAAAGAGCTTGACCGCGGCCCCGAAAGCCTCGCCCAGGCTGGCCACTTCGAGGGCGCCGCCGGTGATGCTGCTGCCGATCTCGACCAGCTTGCCAGTTTCGCTCTCGACCTTGGCGGCGAACTGGCTGCCGGCGCGTTCGAGCAGGTCGGCCGAGGAGGCGACGAGCGCGTCGATGGCGCTGCGCTGCTCGGTCGAGGCGTGGTTGATGGCGTCGAGCAGGGCGCCCAGCGTTTCCATGATGCGGCTGCGTTCTTCGAGCAGGCTGTTGTCGCGCGCCATGCTCGCCGACAGTTCGTGGCGCAACTGGCCGATGACTTCGGCGGCGGCCTTGGGCGCTTCGGCGGCGGTCTGCATGAGGCGGGTGACTTCGGCAATGGTCGTTTCGGCCTGGCGCTGGTGGGCGGCGACGAGCTCGCGGGCGGTGTCGCCGAGGGTTTGCGTGATCTTTTCCTGCTGCGCCAGCGTGGCGTCACCGGCCTGCTGCCATTGTGTTTCGAGCTTGCCGGCCATCGCCGTGAGGGCGTCGGTGAAGCTGGTTTGGCGGGTTTGCTCGCCGGTCGCCCAATCGCGCTGCCAGTCGGCCTGGGTGGCGCGCATTTCGGCGAGCAGCGCGGCGGTGCGCTGGGCGAAGGTGTCGGCGAGGCTGGTTTGCGTTTGTTCCAGCGCTTGCGTGAGGCGGTCGCTCGCTTGTTCGTGCTTGGCGAGGGCGCCGGTCCAGGTTTCAGACACCGTTTGCACGGTCCCGTCGAAGCGCTGGGCGATGCCGTCGAGCTGGCTGGCGACCTGCTCGCTGATCGCCGCCTGCTGGGCCTGCGTGGTCTGGGCGAATGCGGCGTGGCTGGCGTCGATGGACGTGAGCAGCGCCTGCGTGCGTTCGCCGAAGGTGTCGGCAACCTGGCTGACCGCCTGATCGAGGCGGGTGGTGACGCCGTCGAACTGGCTGGCCAGCGTGGCGGCCAGTTGTTGCTGGCTGGCGGCGGTAGTTTCGGCCAATGCGGCGTGCTGTTGCGCGGCGTCGGCCTGCAATTTGGCCTGGGTGCTGTCGACCGAGGCGAGCAGGGCGGCGGAACGCTGCTCGAAGGTGTCGGCGTAGGCGGTGAGCGCGGTTTGCAGGTGCTGGTACTGAGTGTCGGTGGCCTGCTCGTGGCGGGTCAGGGCTTGCGTCCAGGTATCGCTGACGGTGGTCACGGTTTGCGCGAACTGGCCGGCAATGCCTGCCAGCTGGGTTTCCACGGTACCGAACAGCTTGTCGTGCAGGCCGCGCGTTTCGCCGGCGATGCTCGCCATGGTGGCGGTGACGACGGGCTGGATGGTTTCGGCGGCGACCGTCGCGCTGTCACGCAAGCTGGCCTTGAGCGACTGGTCGACGGACTGGGCAAGGCCGGTGTAAAGGCCCTTGGCTTCCTCGTGGAAGCGTTGCTGGCCGGCCGCCAACTGTTCGCCAAGCAGGCGGCTCTGCTCGGCCATCTGGCTCATCATGGCGTCGAGCTTGCCGACCAGTTCGGGCAGCGCCTGGGACTGGGCCTGCAGTGCCTTGAAGGTTTCCTGGCGCTGGTAGCTCAGCGAGAAATCGCGCAGCACGCTGGCGATCTTGCTGTCGAGCAGTTGGCCGACTTGCAGGCGGTCGCGTCGACAGAGGGCGGAAATGAGGCCGAGCATGGCCGAAGTGGCGACGCCGGCGACCGAGGTGCCGAAGGCAACGCCGAGGCCCTTGACCGGCGCGGCCAGCGCCGAGCGGATGGTTTGCAGGTCGGTGGTGCTTTCCAGCGCCAGCACGGCGCCGTTCAGCGTGACGACCATGCCGAGGAAGGTACCAAGCATGCCGAGCAGGACCAGCAGGCCGACGAGGTAGGGCGTGATGCCCGGGCCGGGCAGGGCGACGCGCTCGCCTTCGATGCGCAGGCGGACGGCGTTTTGCAGCGCGGCCGGCACCTGTTGCAGCCACTCGCCGAGGTGGCCGATGTCGTCCGGGATGTTGCTTAGCGCCGTGGCCAGTGCCGTGGTGTTGTCGTGAAAACGCCGCATTTCGAGGGCGCCGGCGACATAGACGATGGCGATGATGCAGGAAACCGAGAAGGCCAGTGCATGCCCGCCGATGTAGCCGATGGCGACCCAGACGACGGCGAACAGGCCGAGGATGAAGGCGAAGAGACTGAGATTGCGGTTCATTGGGGCTTTGATTCCTTGTTTTCTGCGGCGCTGCCGAGGGCCGATATCAGGCCGGCGACGGGCTTGAGGCGCAGTTCCAGTTCGGCGAGCAGCGCGGTCTGGGCGTCGTGGCAGAAGGCTTCGAGCCAGCTGCCCGGCTGCGTCCAGGTGGTCGGATCGTCTGCGGTATTGTCGACCAGGACGGCGCGGTGTTCGGCGTAGCGCTGGTCAAAGCGCTTGCCGAGCATGATCGGGATGTTCGACAGCAAATTACGTTCACGCACGCTCAGGAATTTCTCGAAGGCGGCGTCGAGGTCGGCCAGTTGCTTGCCCGCTGCCGACTGACCGGCCAAGGCCTTGCGGGCGTTGGCGCGCAGGGCGGTGATGGCGGCGTTCATGTCGCGCTGGTGGGCGAGGTAGTAGCGGTGGTAGGGCGAGAAATCGGCGGCACTTTCCGGCGTGGCGTTGGGCAGCGGCGTCGGGAACGGGATGCGCGCCGGGGTGTCCGGGTCGATGCTGAAAACGCCGTCGTTGTGGATCGAATCGTTCAGATTGCGACGGACGCGGGCCAGTTGGGCCGGCAAGTCGCTGGTCGCCGAAGCGATGGGCGCGCCGCTGCCGGCCTCGGTGTTGAGGACCGAAAACAGCGTCAGCGCATCCGAAAAGTCCAGCCACTGCCCGAGCCGTTCTCCGAAATCGTATTTCGGATCAGGGACTTCCGGGAGGGTGTCGGACAGGACGCGGACGAGGGCAGAGCGGTTGAAGGTGGCGCGTTGCAATTCACGCGTCATGATCATGACCTGGTTCGACGTCGAAAGGGGTCGCAAGGCTACTACAACTTTGCGACGCGGTCAGCGGTCTCCGTCAGCCCTTGTGCGAGCGGCGATGCCGGCGAGCGGCGTCGAGCCGCCCCGCAAGGCGCGGAATTCGGGTGGCAAGGCGGATTTCGATTTTGGGCTTTTTTTCCAGTTGACCGTGAGATTCCGGGTTTTCGGCGCCCAGGGCAATCGCGTTGCCTTGCCGATTTGGCGCCGAGAGCAAGGCCGGGCTCGGGTATAATTTCGCCCTTTCCGCTACCGCCGAATTCTTCTCATGGCCGACATTCTTTGCCTCAAGGGCGACGCCGCCTTTTCCGCCTTCCGTCTGCAACGCCTGCAAGCCCGCCTGGTGGCGGCTGTCTCGGATATCGAGTCGGTCGTGGCCGATTACTGGCATGTCGTGGCGCAAAAGCGCGCCCTGAGTGCCGACGAGCGCGCCAAGCTGGCGACGCTGCTGGAAGAGAAGGCGGCGGGCAGCGAAGCCGGCGAACTGTTCCTCGTCGCGCCGCGCATCGGCACCATTTCGCCATGGTCGTCCAAGGCCACCGACATCGCCTGGAACTGCGATCTCGACGCCATCGAGCGCATCGAGCGCGTCATCGCCTTCCATGTCGTCGTGCGCAATAACCGCGCCCTGAGCACCGAGGAAAAGAAGATCGTTGCCGGCCTGCTGCACGACCGCATGACCGAATCCGTGCTGCCCGGCTTTGACGCTGCCGGCGAACTGTTCCGCCACTTCGAACCGAAGCCGCTCAATACCGTCGACGTGCTGGCTGGCGGCAAGGCTGCGCTGGTCGAGGCCAACGGCTCGCTCGGCCTGGCGCTGTCCGACGACGAAATCGACTACCTGCTCAACATCTTCACGACGGCCGGCCGCAACCCGACCGACGTCGAACTGATGATGTTCGCCCAGGCCAATTCCGAACACTGCCGCCACAAGATCTTCAACGCCTCCTGGGTCATCGACGGCCAGGCCAAGGACAAGACCCTGTTCGGCATGATCCGCGAAACGCACCAGGCCAACCCGCAAGGCACGGTCATGGCCTACGCCGACAACGCCTCGATCATCGAAGGCGCGACCATCCAGCGTTTCTACCCGGATGCCGACCGCGGCTACAGCTACAAGGAAGAGCTGACCCACATCCTGACCAAGGTCGAAACGCACAACCACCCGACCGCCATTTCGCCGTTCCCCGGTGCCTCGACCGGTTCCGGCGGCGAAATCCGTGACGAAGGCGCCACCGGCAAGGGCTCCAAGCCGAAGGCCGGCCTCTGCGGTTTCTCGGTCTCCAACCTCAATCTGCCCGATGCCCCGCAGCCCTGGGAACACGCCTACGGCCGTCCGTCGCGCATCGCCTCGGCCCTCGACATCATGCTCGAAGGCCCGATTGGTGCTGCCGCCTTCAACAATGAATTCGGCCGCCCGAACCTGACCGGTTACTTCCGCACTTACGAACAGGACGTGGCCGGTACGGTGCGTGGCTACCACAAGCCGATTATGATCGCTGGCGGTCTGGGTTCCATCCAGGCGCAGCAGTCGTTCAAGGAAGAAACCTTCCCGGTCGGTACGCTGTTCGTGCAACTCGGCGGCCCCGGCATGCTGATCGGTCTGGGCGGCGGTGCCGCTTCGTCGATGACCGCCGGCGTCAATGCCGAAGACCTCGATTTCGCCTCGGTCCAGCGCGGCAACCCGGAAATCCAGCGCCGTGCGCAGGAAGTCATTGACCGCTGCTGGCAGATGGGCGCCAACAATCCAATCCTGTCGGTGCACGACGTCGGCGCCGGTGGCGTCTCCAACGCCTTGCCGGAACTGGCCCATTCGGGCGGCGTCGGTGCGATTTTCGACCTGCGCAAGGTGCCGACCGAAGAGCCGGGCATGTCGCCGGCCGAAATCTGGTCCAACGAATCGCAGGAACGCTACGTGCTGGCCATTCCGCCGAACCGTATCGCCGAATTTCAGGCCATGTGCGAGCGCGAGCGCTGCCCGTTTGCCGTGGTCGGTGAAGCAACCGGCGACGGCCACCTGACCGTGACCGACGCCCATTTCGGCGTCAATCCGGTCGACATGGAAATGGAAGCGTTGCTCGGCAAGCCACCGCGCATGACGCGTGACGTCAAGCATGAGCCGGAAACCTTCGTCTCCTTCGACGCGACCGCCATCGAACTCAAGGACGCGGCCTATCGCCTGATGCGTCTGCCGACCATCGCCGACAAGACTTTCCTGATCTCCATCGGCGACCGTTCCGTTGGCGGCATGACCGCGCGCGACCAGATGGTCGGCCCGTGGCAGGTGCCGGTGGCCGATGTGGCTGTGACGACGATGGGTTACCAGGGTTATCTCGGCGAGGCCTTCGCCATGGGCGAGCGCACGCCGTTGGCCGTGCTCGATGCGCCGGCGTCCGGCCGCATGGCCATCGGCGAGGCGCTGACCAACCTGGCCGCCGCCGATGTCGGCAGCCTCGACAGGGTCAAGCTGTCGGCCAACTGGATGGCGCCGTGCGGCGTGCCGGGCGAGGATGCCCGCCTGTACGACACGGTCGAAGGCATTTCCGAGCTGTGCAAGCAGATCGGCGTGTCGATCCCGGTCGGCAAGGATTCGCTGTCCATGCGCACGGCCTGGGACGAAGGCGGCGTCAAGAAGCAGGTCGTCTCGCCGCTGTCGCTCATCGTCACCTCGTTTGCCGCCGTTGGCGATGTGCGCAAGACGAAAACGCCGCAACTGGCCGTCGATCAGGGCGAAACCGAACTACTGCTGCTCGATCTCGGCAAGAACCGCCTCGGCGGCTCGGCGCTGGCCCAGGTCTACAACGCCACCGGCAGCGATGCGCCGGATGTCGACGACCCGGCCAAGCTTAAGGGTCTGTTCGACGCCGTGCAGAAGCTCAACAGCGATGACCTGCTGCTCGCCTACCATGACCGTTCCGACGGTGGCCTGTTTGTCGCTGCCTGCGAAATGGCCTTCGCCAGCCGTCGCGGCGTGTCGCTCGACCTCGACGGCCTGTGCTTCGACGCGCAGGCGCTCGATATCGACGGCGCCGAGAAGCGCCCGGACATGCTCGCGGGCCGCGATTTCGAGAACATCGTCCGCGCCCTGTTCAACGAAGAACTTGGCGCCCTGATCCAGATTCGCCGTGCCGACCGCGAAAAGGTCACGCCCATCCTGCGCGCCAACGGTGTGCCCTACCACTTCGTCGGCACGATGAACGAGTGGGACGAAATCCGCGTTACCCGCAACGCCAAGCGCGTGCTGCGCGAAAAGCGTGTCGACCTGCAGCGTGCCTGGTCGGAGACCAGCTACCAGATGCAGGCCATGCGCGATAATCCGAGCTGCGCGCAGCAGGAATTCGACCGCATCCTTGACGTCGCCGATCCGGGCCTGACGCCGAAGCTGACTTTCGATCCGCAGGACGATTTCACCAAGGTCTATCAGGACATCAGCGGCCGTCCGCGCGTCGCCATCCTGCGCGAGCAGGGCGTCAACAGCCATTACGAAATGGCTGCCGCCTTCGATCGCGCCGGTTTCGCCTCGGTCGACGTCCACATGAGCGACATCCTGGCCGGCCGCGTCAGCCTCAAGGACTTCAAGGGTCTGGTCGCCTGCGGCGGCTTCTCGTATGGCGACGTACTCGGCGCCGGCCTCGGCTGGGCGCGCACCATCCTCATGCACGACGGCTGCCGCGAGGAGTTTGCTGCCTTCTTCAACCGCAAGGACACCTTCGCACTGGGCGTCTGCAACGGCTGCCAGATGATGAGCGCGCTCAAGTCCATCATCCCGGGTGCCGAACACTGGCCGGCTTTCCGCCGCAACAAGGTCGAGCAGTTCGAGGCGCGTTTCGTGATGACCGAAATCCTCGAATCGCCGTCGATCTTCTTCGCCGGCATGGAAGGCTCACAAGTGCCCATCGTCGTCTCGCACGGCGAGGGCAGGGCCGTCTTCGCCAATGCCGACGACCAGGCCAAGTGCCTGTCGGCCGTGCGCTACGTCGATAACAAGGGCGAGCCGACCGAGGTTTATCCGTACAACCCGAACGGTTCGCCGAATGGATTGACGGCGGTGACCACGGCCGACGGCCGCTTCACGATCATGATGCCGCACCCGGAGCGCGTCTTCCGCACCGTGCAGATGTCCTGGCACCCGGAAAACTGGGGCGAGGATTCGCCGTGGATGCGCATGTTCCGCAACGCGCGGCGCTGGGTCGGGTAATCGGTTTCGGCTCAAACTGAAGGCGACCTGCGGGTCGCCTTTTCTTTTGCGCGAAGTTCATTGGTAAATTACAATATATGCAATCACTTATGAATAGTGGTTGCCAAATCAAAATCAATGGAGGAGCGAATAGATGATTAAAAACGCGTTGCTGGGTGCGGCGATCCTCGCCGTGTCGATGGGGGCCATGGCGCAGGAGAAGGAACTGCTGCGCATCATCGGCGAGGACAAACAGTTTGTCGTGCAGACCAAGAACGGTCCGTTCGTGATTACCCGAACGATGACGCCGTGCGCCAAGAACAAGGGCTGGCTGCAGCCGCTGATTCCGGTGGCCGGTGTGCACCCGGTGACGGAAATCGAAATGCTGCACGCGATGAACGACAAGGACGCGATGATCGTCGACATGCGCGAGCCGGATGACCGCATCAAGGGCACCATCCCGAACTCGTACCACATCCCCTACACGCTGGTCGCCGGCCGCATGGACGAACTGGGTTGCACCAAAGCCGCCGGCAAGTGGGATTGCAGCAAGGCCAAGAAGGTTTACGCCTTCTGTAACGGCCCGGTCTGCCCGCAAAGCCCGACGGCCATCAACGCCATGGTTCGCGACGGTTTCCCGGCCGACAAGATTTACTACTATCGCGGTGGCATGCTCGACTGGGATGCGCTGGGTTTTCCCATCGTCAAGGACGAGTTCTAAGCGCCTGAGCTCGGCCCGGAATGCTCACCAAACGGAACGCTGCGGCGTTCCGTTTTTCATTTTTGGCCATTTTTCCCGGTTGACCGTGGAATTACCCGTTTCAGGCCGATCAGAACCTTCCGGCCAGGCATTCTCACGGTCAACCGGAAATTTTGCCCAAAATGGAAATGTGTCAGGGCCGGCTTTCAGTGACCGACGATGCGCGGGCTTCGGCGCCAGCAGGCCGGGGTCTGCAGGGTTTCGATGTCCGGGCCATGGGCGCTGAAAATGTGCCGGGCGCGTTCGAGGCGGGCATGTTCATCGTGGGAAATGCCGGCAATCAGGTCGAACCATTGTTGTAGACGTTTCATGGGGATGACTCCTTATCGATAACTGTATGGATGAACAGTAATTCGCGTTCGAGTGCACAATAATCGAAAACTGTATGGATGTACAGTATTCGGAAAATCTTTTTTCCGGGGTAGGCTTGGACACGTTTTTCCGCCCGTCGCAGGCCCCTTGATCGCGGAAAACCCCGATATTTGCCGAGGATGAAAGGCTCACGATGTCCCGCCCCAAATCAGCCTGGTTTCCCCCTGCCGGCACGCTGGTGACCTACCGCGGGCGTACCCGGTTGTCGACGCGCAATGTCCGCGTCGTGGCCGAGGCCTCGGCCGGGCGCATGGTCGTCGAGGCGATCGGCAAACAGGGCGTGCCCGTTCGTCTGACCGTCAAGCGGGAAAATCTGGTGCCGATGGAGCCGGACCTGTTCGACTGAACAGCCAGGGCAGCCACCGTTTGAAACGCGAATCCGCCACCGCTGTTACGACGACGCGGCCATTCCCGATGCTTTCAAGCAGGCTGACCCCTCGGCGCTCGATGCGATAGCTTTCGCCCGCTCGCAGGAAGATGTCGTCCGCCTTGCCCGGGCTGGTGATCCAGATCGTGCCGCGCAGGCAATGCACCCAGGCGCCGCCGGCGTCGCGCAGGCGCAGCGGGCGGTCCGGGGTCAATTCCATGTCGAGCGAAGCCGGGTCTTGGGTCATGTCGCGCTCCCTGTTGATGACAGGGAAAAGTGTAGGATTTCGGCGACCGGTGATACAGTTGCAAATAAACCAAATTGACACCAATACAGTTTGCATTGAACGAAACTGTACTGGTCTCGAATGCACTCAACTGTACGGCTCGCCATGAACGAATCCTTGCTGCGTTACGAACAATTGGCCTCGGAGCTGGCCGGCATGATTGCCAGCGGCGTGCTGGGGCAGGGCGATCGTCTGCCCTCCGTCCGGCGGCTGGCGAAAGAACGGCGGTTATCGATCTCGACGGTCGTCCAGGCCTTCCGCCAGCTCGAAGACCGCGGCATGATCGAAGCCCGGCCGCAGTCCGGTTTTTTCGTGCAACGCCCGAAAACCCTGCACGCCGAGCCGGCCCTGCGCTCGACACCGGAAGCGCCGATGCCGGTCGATATTTCGCAACGCCTGGTGCGCGTCTTGCAAGCCTGCATGAAGCCCGGCGTTGCGCCGCTGGCGGCGGCCCTGCCGGCGCCCGAACTGCTTCCCGTGGCCGCCCTGCATCGCCTGTACGCCAGCGTGGCGCGGCGTCATCCCCGATTGCTCGAAGGCAGCAATCATTTCAATGCCGACGAACCGGCGCTCGTCCGCCAGCTCGTCCGGCGTTCGCTGGGATGGGGCGGCCCGCTGGCGACGGAAGAATTCGTCATCACGCATTCCTGCACCGAAGCGCTGGCGCTCTGCCTGCGCGCGGTGACCCAGCCGGGCGACACCGTCGCCGTCGAATCGCCGGCCTATTACCTCATGCTGCAGCTGCTCGAATCGCTCGGGCTGAAGGCGCTGGAGATTCCGACCGATCCGCGCACCGGCATGTCGCTCGAAGCGCTCGACCTGGCGACGCGCAACGGCGGGGTCGCCGCCTGCCTGATCGTCTCGAACGGCAGCAATCCGCTCGGCTGTGTCATGCCGGACGAGCGCAAACGCGCCTTTGCGGCGCTGACGGCGGCGCGCGGCGTGGCGGTCATCGAGGACGACATCTATGGCGATCTGTACATGGGCAGCGAACGGCCCTGGCCGATCAAGGCTTTCGACAAGGCGGGCAACGTCATGCTCTGCGCGTCGTTTTCGAAAAGCCTGTCGCCGGCGCTGCGCATCGGTTTCGTCGCAGCCGGTCGTTACCGTTCGGCCGTGGCGCTGCAAAAGACCATCAACAGCGGCGGCACCAACCCGATCACCCAGCTCGTCCTCGCCGAATACCTCGAATCGACAGCTTATGACCGCCATCTGCGCACCCTGCGCCGGGCCTATCAGAAACAGGTCGATGCCATGCGCCAGGCCATCGGTCGTTACTTTCCGGCCAGCACGCGGATTACCCAGCCGCAATGCGGCTACGTGCTGTGGGTCGAGCTGCCGGAAGCGGTCGATACCAGCCGTCTTTTCGAGCGGGCCATCGCCGACAATCTGGCTTACGTGCCGGGTGAGCTGTTCTCGGCCAGCGGCATGTACCGCAACTGTCTGCGCCTCAATTGCGGCAATCCGCACACGCCGGAAATCGAAAGCGCGGTCCGGCGCCTCGGCGCAATCCTGTCTGGATACTGAAGCATCAAAATCGGGCGCGAAAACTACGGTATCATTCACCCTTTTTGGGCAAGCTGACTTTGCCTTTTTGAACGCATTCGAAGGATTTTTCTCCTCATGTTCGACGCAGTCCGCAACAATAAAAGAATCGTCCAGGTCTTTCTGGCGCTGATCACGCTGCCGTTTGCCTTCTTCGGCGTTGAGTCCTATATGCGTAACGACGGCTCCGGTGGCGACGTCGCGACGATTGGCGACATCAAGATCACCCAGCAGCAGTTCCAGCAGACCCTGCGCGAGCAGCAGGAGCGCCTGCGTACCCAGCTGGGCGGCCAGTTCGATCCCAAGATGCTGGACAATCCCGAAGCGCGCAAGGCGGTCCTCGACGACCTGATCAACCAGCGCCTGCTCCTGGTTGAAGCCAGCAAGAAGCACATGTTCGCCGGCGACAACGCCGTGCGTCAGGCCATCGGCGCCATCGACGCCTTCAAGGTCGACGGCAAGTTCTCGGTTGAGCGCTACGAAGCGGCGCTGCGCGGTCAGGGCATGTCGCCGGCCGGGTTCGAGGCGCAGCTGCGCCAGGATCTGACGCTGCAGCAACTGGCCGGTGCCATTGGCCAGTCCGGCGTTGTCTCGCGCACGGTCGCCGACCGCCTGCTGGCCCTGCAGACCGAGAAGCGCGAGGTCATGGAATACCGCCTGAATCTCGACACCTACCTCGGCAAGATCAAGCTGGCCGACGATGCCGCGAAGAAGTTCTACGACGAGAACGCCAAGCAGTTCGAACTGCCGGAGCAGGCCAAGGCCGAATACGTCGTGTTGTCGATGGACGCCATCGCCAGCCAGCTCGCCGTCACCGACGCCGAAATCAAGGCCTGGTACGACGGCCACAAGGATCGCTTCCAGGTGCCGGAAGAGCGTCGCGCCAGCCACATCCTGATCGCCTCCGAGAAGCTCGGCAAGGACAAGGCGAAAGCCAAGGCCGAAGAGGTGCTCGCCGAAATCCGCAAGAATCCGGCTGCCTTTGCCGATCTGGCCAAGAAGAATTCCGACGACCCCGGTTCCGCTTCCAAGGGCGGCGACCTCGGTTTCTTTGGTCGCGGCGCCATGGTCAAGTCCTTCGAGGACGCCACCATGAGCCTCAAGGAAGGCGAGATTTCCGGCGTGGTCGAATCCGATTTCGGTTTCCACATCATCAAGCTCACCGGCATCCACGCCGCCAAGGAAAAGCCGCTGGCCGAGGTGCGTGGCGAGATCGAGAGCGAGTTGAAGAAGTCGGCTGGCTCACGCAAGTTTGCCGAGGCCGCTGAAGCCTTCAGCAACATCGTTTACGAACAGCCGGACAGCCTGAAGCCGGTTGCCGAGAAGTTCAAGCTGACCGTCAAGACCTCCGACTGGCTGGGGCGTCAGGCCAATCCGGCCAATGGCGTGCTGGGCAATGAAAAGCTGATGGCCGCCTTGTTCTCGGACGATTCGGTCAAGAATCGCCGCAATACCGAGGCCGTCGAAATCGCTGCCAACACCCTGGTTGCCGCCCGTCTCGTCGATTACAAGGCCAAGGCCCTGCAGCCCTTCGACGGCGTCAAGGCCAACATCGAGAACCTGCTCAGGAGCAAGGAAGCCCAGGCCCTGGCCGCCAAGGACGGCGAGGCCCGCCTGGAAGCGCTGAAGAAGGGCGACGACAAGCTGACCTGGGGCACCGCCAAGCTCGTTTCACGCATGGATGCCCGCCAACTGGCTCCGGCCGCTGGACAGACTATTTTCCGCATGGATACCAGCAAGTTGCCGTCCTACGCCGGCGTCGAACTGCCGGGTAGCGGCTATGCGCTGTACAAGCTGAGCAAGGTGCAGCCGGGCGAACAGTTGAACGAGGCGACCCGTCAGGGCATGCTCAAGCAACTCGGCAACCTGGTGGCCAAGGAAGACGTCCAGCTTTATCTGGCCGCGCTGCGCAGCCGTTACAAGGTGGAAGTCAATCAGGCCGCCCTGGAGGCCAAGGAGAAGTAATTCTCACCTGACGGCACATCAAGCGGGCTGCAGCCCGCTTTTTTTTGCCTGAAAGGCGGGGCCGCCGCCAAAACAAAACGCCAGTCCGGTGGTGCCGGGCTGGCGTTTTTCGATTTTGGCCGTTTTTTCCGGTAGACCGTCAAAGCCTGTCCGGAAGGAAAGTGATCAGGCCGGCAGCGGGTCCGCGTTGCCGAGGGCGGTGGTGTTCATGCCGCCGTCGACGTAGAGGATTTCGCCAGTGATGCCGCTGGCCAGATCGGACAGCATGAAGGCGGCGGCGTTGCCGACTTCCTCGATGGTCACGTTGCGACGCAGCGGGGCATTGTGCGAGTTGTAGGCGAGCAGCTTGCCGAAGTTGCCGATGCCGGACGCGGCGAGCGTCTTGATCGGGCCGGCGGAAATGGCGTTGGCGCGAATGCCTTCAGGGCCGAGGCAGAAGGCCAGGTAACGCGTGGCAGCCTCGAGGCTGGCCTTGGCCAGACCCATGGTGTTGTAGTTGGGCATGGTGCGCTCGGCGCCGAGGTAGGAGAGGGCCAGCGCGGCGCTCTTGCGACCCTGCATCATCGGACGCGCAGCCTTGACCAGCGCCGGGTAGCTGTACGACGAAATTTCGTGGGCGATGCGGAAGGCTTCGCGCGAAATGCCGTTCAGGAAGTCGCCTTCGATGGCTTCGGTCGGGGCGTAGGCGATGGAGTGAACCAGGCCGTCCAGACCGTCCCAGCGCTTGGCGAGTTCGACGAACAGGTTGTCGATTTGCTCGTCGCTGGCGACATCGACCGGAATCGTGATGTCGCTGCCGAATTCGGCGGCGAACTTCTTGATGCGATCCTCGAAACGCTCGTTCTGGTAGGTGAAGGCGAGCTGGGCGCCTTCACGGTGGCAGGCCTTGGCGATGCCATAGGCAATGGAGTGCTTGGACAGCAGACCGGTGATCAGAATTTTTTTGTCGGCGAGAAAGCCCATGTGTTGTTCTCCCTAAGGGGTTAGCCGCGGAATTATAAACCGGGAAAGGCCGATTCGCGGCATGCGAACGAGCTTTCCCGATCCGGGCTTACATATTCGGGTAGGTCGGGCCTTCGCCGCCTTGCGGCACCACCCAGTTGATATTCTGGGTCGGATCCTTGATATCGCAGGTCTTGCAATGCACGCAGTTCTGCGCATTGATCTGCAAACGCGGGTTGGCACCGCTTTCGTCGCGCAGGATTTCATAGACGCCGGCCGGGCAGAAACGCTGCTCCGGGGCATCGTATTGCGCCAGATTGACGGTGATCGGCACGCTGGCATCCTTCAATTGCAGGTGGCAGGGCTGATCTTCCTCGTGATTGGTGCTGGACAGGAAGACCGAGGACAGGCGGTCGAAGGTGATGACGCCGTCCGGTTTCGGATAAACAATCGGCTCGCACTCGGCGGCAGGTTTCAATTTGGCGTGATCCGGCTTGGTGTTGTGCAGGGTCCACGGCGCCTTGCCGCGCAGCAGCACCTGGTCGATGCCGAACATCAGGGAGCCCAGTTTCAGGCCCTTGTTCATCCACGGTTTGAAGTTACGTGATTTATGAAGTTCGTCGTGTAACCAACTGTTTTTAAACAACTCAGGATAGGCGGTCAATTCGTCGCGCTGGCGTTCGGCGGCCAGTGCTTCGAAACAGGCTTCGGCGGCCAGCGCGCCGGTCTTGATGGCGCAATGCGAGCCCTTGATGCGCGCCGCGTTGAGGAAACCGGCATCGTCGCCAACCAGCACGCCGCCCGGGAAAGTCAGTTTGGGCAGCGATTGCAGGCCGCCGGCCGCCAGGGCGCGGGCACCGTAGGCGATACGCTTGCCGCCTTCGAGGAACTTGCGGATTTCCGGGTGCGTCTTGAAACGCTGGAATTCCTCGTAGGGCGACAGGTGCGGGTTGCTGTAGCCGAGGCCGACGACGAAACCGACGGCGATCTGGTTGTTTTCCAGGTGGTAGAGGAAGCCGCCGCCGTAGGTGTCCGGCTGCATCGGCCAGCCGCCGCTGTGAATGACCAGGCCGAGCTGATGCTTGTCGGGCTGGATTTCCCAGAGTTCCTTGAGGCCGATGCCGTAGGTTTGCGGATCGACGCCGTCGCGCAGGTTGAATTGGGCCTCAAGCTGCTTGCCGAGATGGCCGCGGCAGCCTTCGGCGAAGAAGGTGTATTTGCCGTGCAGTTCCATGCCTGGCTGGAAATTCGGGCCTTCGGAGCCATCGTGCAGGCGGCCCATGTCGCCGGTCGCCACGCCCTTGACGGCGCCGTTTTCGTCGAACAGCACTTCGGCACCGGCAAAGCCGGGGTAGATCTCGACGCCCAGCGCTTCGGCCTGCTCGCCGAGCCAGCGACAGAGATTGCCGAGCGAAATGACGTAATTGCCTTCGTTGTGGAAGCAGTCCGGCAACAGGCTGTTCGGCACCTTGGTGGCGCCGTTTTCGGTGAGGATGAAGAAACGGTCTTCGGAGACAGGGGCGTTGAGCGGCGCACCGTCGGCTTGCCAGTTGGGCAGCAATTCATTCAGGGCGCGCGGGTCCATGACGGCGCCGGAAAGAATATGGGCGCCGATTTCAGCCCCTTTTTCGATCAGGCAGACGCCCAGATCGGTTCCCTTTTCCACTGCCAGCTGCTTGAGGCGAATGGCTGAAGCCAGGCCAGCCGGGCCGCCACCGACGATGACGACGTCGAATTCCATGGATTCGCGTTCCATGATGTCTCCTAGATTTATTGTTAGCTTGATTTCAATACGGTACAGTATGGTGATACTTTGATCAACACCACTCTAGTATTCACGCATATGGAACACAAGAAGAAGCTTATCCACGTCACGAAGATGCCGATCCGCTGGGGCGACATGGACGCCTACGGGCACGTCAATAACACGGTGTATTTCCGTTACATGGAGCAGGCGCGCGTCGAGTGGATCGAGGACATGAAAGTCCCGGTCCGCCCGGGCGGCGAGGGACCGGTCATCATCAACGCCAGCTGCACCTTCCTGATTCCGATGACCTATCCGGGAAGCGTCGAGGTACGGACCTTCGTCGGCGCCATCGGCCGCTCCAGCTGCCAGACCTATGTCGAGATGCGCATCGAAGGCGATGATCGTGTTTATGCCGAGGGCGCCGCCAAGGTGGTGTGGATGGATACGCAGACCGGAAAATCGGTGCCTTTGCCTGATCACGTGCGGGCTTCGCTCGAAGCAGAGTAAACTCGCAGCCCATCGCATCGTCGAAACCAAAGAGCATGGGCAAACGAAAAGTCTGGGAAAAACTGCTGTCGAGCGAACGACTGGGGGCCGGCAAGGCGCCCGGTACGGCGGAGCGCACGGCCTTCCAGCAGGATTACGACCGCATCGTCTTCACCTCCGCCTTCCGGCGCATGAAGGACAAGACGCAGGTTTTCCCGCTCTCCAAGAGCGATTACGTGCGCACCCGCCTGACGCACAGCCTCGAAGCCAGCTGCGTCGGTCGCTCGCTCGGTGCCGTGGTCGGCCGCGAGATCATCGCCCGGCACGGCCTGCAGCATGTCGAATCCGGCGATTTCGGGGCGATCGTTGCCGCTGCCTGCCTGGCCCACGACATCGGCAATCCGCCTTTCGGCCACGCCGGCGAGGATGCGATTCGCGAGTGGTTCCGCACCTCGGGCCTGCTCGAACGGCACGATTTCACCCCGGCCCAGCGCGCCGACTTCGAGCGCTACGAGGGCAACGCCCAGGGCTTCCGCATCGTCAGCCGCCTGCAAAGTCCGGCCAACCCGGGCGGCCTGCAACTGACCAGCGCGGTGCTGGCGACCTTTACCAAATACCCGCGCCCATCGCATCTTGAGGTCGAGCTGGATGGCAAGAGTGGCAAGAAATTCGGCTTCTTCCAGCAGGATGTCGATAATTTCCGGCAGGTGGCACGGTCAACCGGATTAATCGAACGAATTCCAAATACCGCCTGGCGTCGCCATCCGCTCGCCTTTCTCGTCGAAGTGGCGGACGACACCTGCTACCTCATCGTCGACCTCGAAGACGCCGCCCGGCTCGGCTTCGTGCCCTACAAGGACGCCGAATGCCTGCTCGCCGACCTGGCCGGCAATACGATCAACGGCAGCCGGCTGGATCGCCTGCATGACCCCAAGGAACGCCTCGAATACCTGCGCGCCAAGGCCATCGGCTGCCTGCTCGAAAGTGCCGCGGCGGTCTTCCTCGAAAACGAGGATGCCATCCTGAGCGGCGAATTTGACGACGAACTGCTCGAAAACTCGCCCATCGCCCATCCGCTGCAGGCCATCCTCAAACTGGCCAAGGACACCATCTACACCGCACGCCCGGCGCTGGAGATCGAAACGGCCGGCTTCGAAGTCCTCGGTGCCTTGCTCGGCCTGTTTACCAATGCCGTCGAGGCGAAGGCAGGGCATGCCCGCTTCACGACGCGCGAGCGCATGCTGCTCAAGCTGCTGCCGACGCAGTTCCTCGGCCACGGCGGCGAGCCGGATGCCGATCCGTACATTCGCCTGCTCCAGGTCGCCGATTTTGTCGCCGGCATGACCGATTCCTACGCCGTGGACATGTACCGCAAGCTGAAGGGTTTCGATCTGCCGACCTGATTTTTCGCTTGCAAAAAACCGGTTACTGTACAAAAATACAGTCATTGGTTTTTAGCGGAGGCCGGCCATGAAACTCACGCCACGTCAGCAGGAAATTCTCGATTTCATCAAAAACACGGTGGAAGTCCTCGGTGCGCCACCGACGCGCATGGAAATCGCCAGCGCCTTCGGCTTCGCCTCGCCCAATGCGGCCGAAGACCACCTCAAGGCCCTGGCCAAGAAGGGCGCCATCACGCTGGAGCCCGGCTCGGCGCGCGGCATCCGGCTCGTCGAGCAGCTTGGCCTGCCGCTGATCGGCAGCGTCGCCGCCGGTTCGCCCATCCTTGCCGTCGAAAACGTCCAGGGTCGCTATGCCTTCGATGCCAGCATGTTCTCGCCCAAGGCCGATTTCCTGCTCAAGGTGCGCGGCACGTCGATGATCGATATCGGCATGTACGACGGCGACCTGCTCGCCGTGCACAAGACCAACCAGGCGCGCGACGGCCAGATCGTCGTCGCCCGTATCGACGAGGAAGTCACCGTCAAACGGCTCGAACGCAGCGGCGGCCAGATCAGGCTGATCGCCGAGAATCCCGATTTCCAACCGATCATCGTCAATCCCGAAGAGGTCGAATTCGCCATCGAAGGCATCGCCGTCGGCCTGATTCGCGGAGCCGTCTCGAAACTATCATGACCCCGATGCCGTTGCCGGTTGCCTTGGCAGATGTGCTGGCCCGGGGCGATGTCTGGCGCGGCGACACGCTGGCGTCGCTGCCGGAAAGTGCCATCCCGAGCGGCCATGCCGAACTCGATGCCGAATTGCCGGGTGGCGGCTGGCCACGGGGCAATCTGACCGAAATCCTCGTCGATCGCAGCAGCGTCGGCGAAATGAGCCTGCTGTTGCCGGCGCTGGCCCGCTTGTCGGCCGAGGGCGGCTGGCTGGCGCTGGTCGCGCCGCCGTGGTTGCCGCATGCTCCGGCCTGGGCGGCAGCCGGTGTGGTGCTGGAGCGACTGGTTGTCGTCCAGGCCGGCAAGAGCGTGGGCTGGAGTGTCGAACAACTGCTGTCCAGCGGCGGCTTTGCCGGCGTGCTGGCCTGGCCTGAAGCCAACATCGATGCGCGGGCCTTGCGTCGGCTGCAGGTGGCGGCCGAGGGGCGACCGGTTTTCGCCTGTCTGTGGCGGCCGAGCGTCACCGCCGGGGTGCCGTCGCCGGCGCCGCTACGGGTCATGTTGAATGCGGTCGCTGGCGACAGCGATTTGTCGGTGCGCATCATCAAGCGGCGCGGTCGGCCGGTTTCCCGGCCGCTCGCCTTGTCCATTCCTCGTCCTGTTGCCGGGAGACCTTCGCGTGTTGTGGCTGGCCCTGCACTTTCCCTTGTTGCCGATCGAGGCGCTGCCGCTGCGCCAGTCGCCTAGTGCGGTCGTCGTTCGCGGGCGGGTGCTGGTGGGCGATGCCGAGGCGGTGGCTGCTGGCGTTTGTGCCGGGCAGAAGCTGTCGACGGCGTTGGGCCTGCAGCCCGGGCTGAGCGTTTTCGAACGCGTCGAAGCCCGCGAAAAGCAGGCGCTGGACAGCCTGGCCTGCTGGGCCGGGCGCTTCACGCCGACGATCAGTCTGGTGTCGCCGGATTCGCTGTTGCTCGAAATCGGTGGTTGTCTGCGCCTGTTTGGTGGCGCCGAGACCATCGTGGCGGCCGTGCTGGCCGGTTGCACCGAACAGGCTTATTCGACTCGCTGGGCGGTGGCACCGACGCCGCTCGGGGCGAACTGGCTGGCGCGGGCCGGTGCGGCCCGAATTTATCCCGAACCGGCGGCCATGCAGGCGGCGCTCGCCGACTTGCCTTGTGCCGTTCCCGGCTGGCCCGATGAAGCTGCGAACCGGCTGGAATCATTCGGCCTGCGACAACTGGGCGATCTGCGCAAGTTGCCCGGCGCCGGCTTGCGGCGGCGCATCGGCAACGGGCCGGTCGATGATTTGCTGCGCGCCTGGGGCGATCTACCCGATCCGCAAAAATCCTTCGTTTTTCCGGAAAGCTTCGCCCTCGATATCGAACTGCCGTCGCGGGTCGAACATGCCGAGGCGCTGGTCTTTGTCGGCCAACGTCTGTTCGCGGCGCTGGCCGGCTGGCTGCATGGCCGGCAGTTGCTGGTGCGCCGCTGTTCGCTGCAACTCACGCATGACGATGGGCCGCCGACCTCGCTGGCCCTTAATTTCGCCGAACCGGCGGCGGATGAAGGACGTTTCGTCCGCCTCCTGCGCGAGCATCTTTCCCGGCTGCAGCTCAAGTCATCGGTCGAAGCCTTGCGCTTGCAGGCTGACGAACTGGTCGACAAACCCGGTGCCAGCGCCCATCTGTTCGAGCAGGCCACGGCCGGCGAGGGCACGCTGGCCTGCCTGGAGCGCTTGCGCGCCCGTCTGGGCGAAGGCGCCGTGCAGGCTTTGGGCGAGGTGGCCGATTACAGGCCCGAATGCGCGACCGGGATGCGGGAAGTGGATTTCAATTTTGGCCGTTTTTTCCGGTTGACCGTAAAAGAAGAGAAAGTCGGCCAGAAACCAGCCGATAGCCATCCATCCCGCCCGCTATGGCTGCTGCCCACCCCGCAGGCCCTGCCCGAACGGGCCGGCAGCCCGCAATGGCACGGGCCGCTCAAGCTGCTGTCGCGGGCCGAGCGCCTGGAAAGCGGCTGGTGGGATGAGGGCGAGGCGACCGGCGACGTGCGGCGCGACTATTTCGTCGCCCGCAACCCGCTCGGCCAGTGGGCCTGGGTTTTCCGGAACGCCGACGGCTGGTTCCTGCACGGCCTGTTTGCCTGAGCGGATGCCGGTGATCGCATGTCGCTACCCGACTACGCCGAGCTGCATTGCCTCTCCAATTTCAGTTTCCTGCGCGGGGCCTCGCATCCGGCTGAGCTGATCGCGCAGGCGGCGGCACAGGGCTACACGGCATTGGCGCTGACCGACGAGTGCTCGCTGGCCGGTATCGTTCGGGCGCATCAGGCGGCGAAAGAGGCAGGGCTCCAGCTGATTGTCGGCAGCGAAATGACGACTGTCGATGGCCTCAAGCTTGTCTTCCTGGCCAAAAACCGCGAGGGCTACGGCAACCTGTCGGCGCTCATCACGCTGGCCCGGCGTCGGGCGGAGAAGGGGGCCTACACGTTGCAGCGGCATGACCTCAATGTCGTGTCGCCGAATGGCGCGGTGCCCGATTGCCTCGTGCTCTGGGTGCCGGGCGAGGCGGCCACGGTCGATGATGGACGCTGGCTGGCCGAGCGTTTTCCCGGCCGGGCGTGGATCGCCGTTGAACTCCATGCCGGGCCGGACGACGCGACGAAGCTGGCCGATCTGCAGGCACTCGGCGCTGCTTGCGGGCTGCCGTTGGTGGCGGCCGGCGATGTCCATATGCACGTCAAGGCCCGGCGGCCGGTGCAGGACGTGCTGACCGCGCTGCGTCTGAAAACGACGGTTTTCGATGCCGGCTACGCGCTCTTTCCCAACGCCGAGCGCCATCTGCGCACCCGCCTGCGCCTGTCGCGCCTCTATCCACCCGAATTGCTGGCCGAAACGCTGAAGATTGCCGATCTGTGCTGCTTTTCGCTCGATGAATTGCGCTACGAATACCCGGAGGAAATCGTCGAAGCCGGCCATACGCCAACTTCCTGGCTACGCCACGAAACCGAGCGCGGCTTGCTGGTGCGTTATCCGCAAGGCGTTCCGGATCAGGTCCGGAAGCTCGTCGAGCACGAACTGGCGCTGATCGCCGAACTCAAATACGAAGCCTATTTCCTGACGGTGTACGACATCGTCTGTTTCGCGCGCAGTGTCGATATCCTCTGCCAGGGGCGCGGCTCGGCGGCCAATTCGATTGTCTGCTTCGCGCTGGGCATCACCGAGGTCAGCCCGGATCGCTCGGGCATGCTGTTCGAGCGCTTCATCTCGAAGGAGCGCGGCGAGCCGCCGGACATCGACGTCGATTTCGAGCACGAGCGCCGCCCCGAGGTCATCGCCTACATCTACCAAAAATACACGCGTGAGCGGACGGCGCTGGCCGCGGCGCTGATCACCTACCGGACCAAAGGCGCGCTGCGCGATGCCGGTCGGGTGCTCGGTTTCGAGACGGCGCGCATCGATGCCCTGACTGCCTCGCTGGCCTGGTGGGACAGGCGCGAGCAACTGCCCGAACGCTTCGCCGAGCAGGGACTGGACCCGGCTTCGCCGCGTGTCGAAAAATGGCTGTGGATCGCCGGCCAACTGCGCGGTTTTCCGCGCCACCTGACCCAACACGTCGGTGGCTTCGTCATGTCGCGCGGGCCGCTTGCCCGGCTGGTGCCGGTCGAAAATACCGCCATGCCGGAGCGCACGGTGATCCAGTGGGACAAGGACGACCTCGACGCCGTCGGCCTCATGAAAGTCGATGTGCTGGCGCTCGGCATGCTCTCGGCCATCCGCCGCATGCTTTCGATTTTGGGCGAAATTTCCGGTCGACCGTGGAAGATGGCCGACATCCCGGCCGAAGACCCGAAAACCTACGACATGCTCTGCCACGCCGACAGCATGGGCGTCTTCCAGGTCGAATCGCGCGCCCAGATGGCCATGCTGCCGCGCCTCAAACCGCGCCGCTACTACGATCTCGTCGTCGAGGTGGCGCTCGTCCGGCCCGGGCCGATCCAGGGCGACATGGTCCATCCCTACCTCAAGCGGCGGCAGGGCAGGGAACGCATCGAGAAAATTTCGCCGGCGGTCGATGAAGTGCTCAAGCGCACCTGTGGCGTGCCGATTTTTCAGGAACAGGTCATGCAACTGGCTGTTGTCGCCGCCAATTTCACACCCGGCGAAGCCGACCAGTTGCGCCGGGCGATGGCGGCCTGGAAGCGCAAGGGCGGCCTCGAACCCTTCGAGCAGAAACTGCTCGCCGGCATGGCCGCCAACGACCTGCCGGAAACCTTCGCACGGCGCATCATCCAGCAGATCCAGGGCTTCGGCGAATACGGCTTTCCCGAATCACACGCCGCCAGCTTTGCGCTGCTCGTCTACGTTTCGGCCTGGCTCAAGCGCCACCATCCGGCCATTTTCCTGTGCGGCCTGCTCAACAGCCAGCCGATGGGCTTCTACTCGCCGTCGATGCTGATCCAGGATGCCCGGCGCCACGGCGTCACCGTTTTGCCACCCGATGTCACGGTCAGCGATTGGGACAGCATCATCGATGAAACCGGCGCCGTTCGTCTCGGCCTGCGCGAGATCAGCGGCTTCTCGAAGGCGGTGGCCGAGCGTATTACGGTCAACCGGAAAAAAGGCCCAATTTTGAACATTGCCGACCTCGCGGCCCGTGCCGGCCTGCAACGCCGCGACCTCGACCTGCTCGCCTCCGCCGATGCCCTGCAAAGCCTTTCCGGACATCGCCGCCAGGCGGCCTGGGATGCAACGGCTGCCGTGGTGCAGGGCGACCTGTTCGATGGGCTGACCGTGAGCGAGACGGAAACCGAGCTGCCCGCACCCAGCGAAGCCGAAAACCTCGTTGCCGACTACCGCAGCCTGGGCCTCAGCTTGCGCCGCCATCCGCTTACGCTGCTCCGCCAACACCTCGCCGAGCGCCGCTTCGTCCCGGCCGGCACGCTCAAGAGCGCCGGCCATCGGGCGCTGATCCGTACCGCCGGCATCGTCGTCGGTCGCCAGCGACCGGGCACGGCAACCGGCATCGTGTTCGTCACGCTCGAAGACGAGAGCGGCCTGGCCAATATCGTCGTCCATCCGCAACTTGTCGAAAAGCAACGGCGCGAACTGCTCGGCGCGACCCTGCTCGGCGTTTATGGCCAGCTGCAGATAGAGGGGGAAGTGGTGCATCTGGTCGCCAAGCGCCTGGTCGATCTTTCCGCCTGGCTGGGGCAGCTCGAAACCTCAAGCCGGGATTTTCATTGACCGGGCAGCCAAAAAGAAGAAGGGCCCAAACATCGTTGGGCCCATTCTTGAACACGGTTAATTGATTGACTACATCGCAACGTCCGTCACGCGCCGGCGGGTGCAACCTCCAGCGGTAGCAGCGAACGGGCCGAGACGATCAGGCGCTTCTTGATACCCGAAGCCGTCTTGCGTTCAACCTCCCACATTGCCAGGCCTTTTACCACAGCGACCTGCTCGATCGCTGTTACGACATCACCAAACTTGGTGCAAAGATAATCCGCACCGCGTTGAATCGAAGACTTCACTTTCATCTGCCAAGGCCTCCTGTGTGTGGTAACCGGAAGCCATATCGTAGCTGAAACGGGCAGGATTTCAATCGAACAAAATTAACTGAATAGTTCGAATAAACCGAAGTTTCCTAGTAAGGATCGTGGCCGTCCAGCCATTCGGCAGGCAGCCCAAGGCGATCGCCGAATTAGCGATTCAAGGCCGTGGCTACTTGCCGGATGAAGCGATTGATTTCACTGATACGTTTCAGTGCCTGATGCGCGTCGTAGTTGGAATCAACCAACAAGTCTTCAAGCTCGGTCGCAAGTTCATGCAAGGCTTTCAAGCCAAGATTTCCGGCAGCCCCCTTGAAACGGTGCAATTGCTGGAGGGCAGAATCGATTTTGCCCTCGTCGAGCGACAGGGATACCTGGAGCATCGCGTCCTTTTTGCCATCGAGGAACATATTGAGCAGGCGAAGATACTTGCCCTGATTGCCCCGCAGCAGCGTCAGCCCGTAACCGACATCGACGCCGCGCAGCAAGGCCAGGCGGGTCATGGTTTCATCGGTTGCGGAAGACGAATCCGAGGGCGTGACATCGACCACCGGCTTTTCAACAACTGCCGGTGCAGGCGTGCCCGTATCGGGCGATTGGCGTAAGGGCAACCACTGGACCAAGGTGGCATACATGGCCTCGGGATCGACCGGCTTGGCGATGAAATCGCACATCCCGGCACGCCGGCAGGCCTCACGATCTTCATCGAAGGCGTTGGCGGTCATGGCCAGAATGGGCTTGTCTTTCCAACCAGGCAAGGCGTGAATGGCTTGCGTGGCGTCCATGCCATTCATGTTCGGCATCTGCACATCCATCAGCACCAAATCGTAAGTTGCGCTTTTCGCCATTTCGACCGCGATCGCGCCATCCTCGGCGACCTCCACTTGCAAGCCGACGCCATGCAGGAGTTCCATTGCCACTTCGCGGTTGATGGGGTTGTCGTCCGCCAACAGGATGCGAGCGCCAGGATGGCGGAGCCGCAGTTCCTGTTCGGCATGGGCGAGGTGATGTTCGGTTGTCACGGAAACACCGTGTCCACGTTCGAGCCAGACCGAGAACCAGAAAACGCTGCCCTTGCCCGGGGTGCTTTCGGCGCCGGCATCGCCGCCCATCATGGTGGCCAATCGACGGGTGATGGCCAGGCCCAGTCCAGTACCACCATATTTTCGCGTGGTGCTGGCTTCGGCCTGCTCGAAATCCTGGAAGAGCCGGGCCAGTTGCTCGGGCGAAATGCCGATCCCGGAGTCGGCCACTTCGAAGCGGACGCAGAGCCGGTCATCTCGTTCGTCGACAAGCGATGCACGGAGCGAAACGGTACCGACCTCGGTGAACTTGACGGCGTTCGAGGCGAAATTGAGCAGGCACTGGCGCAGCCGGGTCGCGTCTCCACGGAGCCATTGTGGCACACGCCCCCCATCGATCTCGACGGTTAGCCCCTTGGCCTGCGCGGCATCCCCAATCAGTGACCGAACATGGTCGAGGAGGGCGCCGAGCGCAAAGTTCTGTGTTTCCAGTGTCAGTTTGCCGGCCTCGATTTTCGACATGTCCAGAATGTCGTTGATGATCGACAACAGATGCTGTGCGGCGCCGTCAATCTTGCCCAGTCGATCGAGTTGGCGCGGCGTCGGGTTGTCGCTGCGCAGCAGATGGGCGAGTCCGATGATGGCATTCATCGGGGTCCGGATTTCATGGCTCATGTTGGCCAGGAAGGTACTCTTGGCGAGGTTGCTTTCCTCGGCACGGTCCTTCTGCTGTTGCAGGAATTCCGCGGCCTGACGTTCCAGAGTGGCATCCTCGACAATGGCCAGGAGCGGACCCGATGCCCTGTTATCACCCAGGGGTTGAGCCCAGAAACGAACCCAGAGCAAGCTGCCGTTCTTCCGGACGAGATGCATCTCGCGGCGCCATATCCTGCCTTCGGTCTGGGCGACGTAGAGGTCATGCCCGACGTCTACATAATCCACATCGCTGGCATAAATGACGCGGCTAGAACGACCGATGAGTTCATTCGGCGCATAGCCGAGCAGATCTTCGATCTTGGGGTTGCAGCGAACAATGTGGCGATCTTTCAAAATGGCGATGCCGACGGGCGCATCGTTGAAAATGGCCTCCAACTCCACTGTTCGTGATTCCAGTTCGGCGGTGCGGACAGCGACCAGTTTTTCCAGTTCGTCGCGTTCCTTGCGGATCACGTCGTTCTGCTCGGCGACGTGACGTTGCAGCAGATTGAAATTCTGCAGCAAGAAACGGATTTCCCGACTGCCTTCGACCGTGATCGGCTCAAGCGCGAGCGCCCCGGATCCGGATTTGCCAATCGCCCGGGCAGCGCTTTCCAGTGGCGCCAGGGCTCGGCGCAATCCCAGCCAGACAAGGAGGGCGACAAGAAGGATCACGAAGGCAGACCCGATATAAATGGTTCTTGTCGCGCGGTGCAATGGAGCCAGGGCTTCCTCCGTGGGCATGTAGGCGGAAACCATCCAGTTGGGTGTTTCGGCCATGGCTGCCGCGGAAAATATATCGACCCCTCGTGAATTAACGGTGCGTCCAGGTTCGAGGTAGCCCTGCATGCGCCTGTCGAGCAAGGGGTTGATGCCCGGACCAGGAATCTTCTGGAGGACGCGGGATGGATCGGTGCTGGCCGCATAAATGCCCTGGTCCAATGCGTAGACATGGAATCCCCCGGTTTGCCCATTGCGCGCTTCGTTCGAGAGATACAGGAAGCTGCCGGTCTCGACGATCTCCGTGCCACACAGGGCGCCCAGAATCGAACCTTCTGAATTGAAGATGGGAACCGCGACCACCAGCACCGGCTTTTGGGCAAAGCGTCCGAGGATGACCTTGATGACCGGCTTGCCATGTTTCATGACTTCCTGGAAGTAGGGCGTATCGGCGTAGGAGGTGCCAATCGTGTCCCTCAATGGGCGCTCGGCGATCCGCACGCCTTCTTTCGAGAGAATGTAGATGTCACGCTTGAAGAGCTTCGTCGCTATATGCTTGTCCATCAAATAGCTTTGAAGGCGCTTGGGCGAAAAGTCTGGGTTGTCCTGGAGATGCTCGGCCAGTGTGAGGAGGGCATCGCGTCTGAGTTTTACGTGGCCGTCCAGGGTGTGCGCCACGTATTGCGCCGCCGATTGTTGCTCGTGACCGATCTGCTTCTGGAAATCTTCCTGCAGGCTGGCTGCTGCAATAAAAGCCAAAATACCGATGCCGGCCGCAAAAATGAGTGCGGCCATCAAGGCTGCCTGCGTTTTCAGGGTTAGCGCTTGAAGGCGATGACTTAGTAAGGCAAAGGATTCTCGCACAGCTGAAATTCAATGAACATTAAAACTGCCACAAATGCCAATTATTGTAAATCAAATGGCCTGAGAATGGGAAATTGATTTTGAGTAAATGCAATGGTGGCTTTGACCATTGAAGTTGCACGAGTTCAATGCAATCAGGGATTTGCGCGAAATCGTGACCAGGCAAGCCGATACGGTCAGGCCGTTTGCCTTTCTCGGGAATTTTTGCAATTGCCGGCCGAATTTCCGGGCTGACAGGCCGGGAGCGCTTCACTCGGGCCAGGGGGGGGCGGCGGATGCCTGGCGGCTGGTCTTTGCCGGAAACTACAGCGCCGACCAGTCCTTTTTCGGCGGCAGCGCGACGCGTGGTATCGGTCCGCGTTCGGCGGCGATGACGCGATCCATGACCTCGTAGAGTTCCTTGATCAGTTCGGTGCCAAAGGCCTGTTCGATGATCCGGTATTGTTCGACGATGAGGGGGCCGAGCTCGGCGACGAGTTGTTCGCTTTTGGGCGTCAGGCGGACGATGACCCGGCGTTGGTCCTCGGGCATGCGTTCGCGGGTGACCAACTTCATTTCTTCCATGCGCGACAGCACGCCGGTCATGCTCGGGCTCAGGATGTGACAGATTTCGCAAATTTCGCGCGGCTCGAGTTGCTCCATTTCGCTGAGTGTGCGCAGAATCCGCCATTGCTGTTCGGTCAGCCCGAAGTGGGAAATGATCGGGCGGAAATGGCAGAGCAATTCTTCCCGGGCTTTCAGGAAAAGTTGGGGCAGATTTCTGTAGGCTAGCTTGCGCGACATGAAAAGTGGCTCTCTGGCAGGTTCGGGCGGATGCAGTCAATCGGAATGCTTGGGGCAAATGATAGCAGTTGACTGGCTAATATGTTAATGATTGAATCATTTTGTGCGTTTCGTGATCGGGATGGGATAGAGGAATGAGTGCTGCATCGCTTCAGGCCATACCGGACATTCACATCGGCCGGGTTTACGACCAGCGCGACCCTGAGTGCGAAATCCACTACGAAACCTTCGGTCGCCTGGCCGATTTTTTCGGGCGAAATACGCCACCGCATCGCCATTACTGTTTTTACCAGATCCATCTGCTGGTCAAGGGCAGTGTTCGCCTGAGCCTGGATGGTCAGGTTTACGGTGGTGACGCGCCCTTGCTGATTTTCACGCCGCCGACCATCCCGCATTCGTTTTACTCCGAGGAGGATACCGACGGCCACGTGCTGACCGTGCGACAGGAGGTGGTGCGGAACTGGTACCGGGCGATGCCCGGGCAGTGGCCGGACACCTTGTTGCGCGAACCGGCCTTTCTGGAGTTGGCAAGTTTGCCGGCCGCTAGCGCCGACGATTTCACGGCGCTGGTGCAGACCGTCGAACTGCTGCAGCGGGAATTCGACAACGATGCCAAGGGACACTCCGCCTTGCTGCTGGCGCTGGCCGAATGTGCCTTCATTCATCTCAGTCGCGTCTTGCTGGCGCGCGAGCCGTCATCGGCGCAGCGGCCGGAGCGGAGCGAAGACCTGCGTCTTTTCCTGAATTTCTGCGACCTGGTCGAAGCTCATTTCCGCGATCACCTGACCTTGACCGAATACGCCGGACGCCTGTCGGTGACCGAGGCGCGGCTCAACGACATTTGCCGCCGGATGGCCAATCTGCCGTCGAAGGAAGTCGTGCACGAACGCCTGGTCCAGGAAGCGCGCCGCCTGTTACGCTATTCGGCCGTGCCCGTGAGCGAGATCAGCTATCAGCTCGGTTTCGTCGATCCCGCCTACTTCTCGCGCTTCTTCGCCAAGCGCACGGGGATGCCGCCCAGTCAGTTCCGTCTGGCCGGCCAATCGTAACCGGGTTACGAAAAGTACAAGTCATTTCCCTAAACGTCCATTCATTAATATCTTAGTGAATGGCTTAATACGTCTCATCAGAGCGCGGCATTCACTGCGCCACATATGGAGTGAGACGACATGGCAGAAAGCAATTTCGACATCACGCGCAAGTTTGTGCGCGTCATGCGCACACTGCCCAACGGCCTGATCGAATTCGAATTCGCCGTGGGGGATCCCGATGTCGCGGCCGAGCTGGTCATGCCCAAGGCGGCCTTTGACGAATTCTGCAAGGCCAACAGCGTCGAGTTCCTGACCGACGGGAAAGCCACCGCCGTCGATGCCGACGCAGCCGACGCCGATTTTCACTGGAACCTGCATCAGGCGACGCACCAGCGCTTTCGCTAAACATTTCGATTTTGGGCATTTTTCCCGGTTGACCGTGGAAACCGATTTTTAAGGAGACAAGCATGGCAATAGATTTGAGGACGGTCAGCATCACACCGCTGCGCCAGACCTTTGGCCACCTGGCCCGCCGCATGGGCGCCGACAAGCCGGCTTCGCGCTACATCGAAGCGACGATGGACCTGCAGCCGGTCGAGAACTACCACTACCGTCCGACCTGGGAACCGCAGTACGAGATTTTCGATACCACGCGCACCCAGATCACCATGAAGGACTGGTACGCGCTGAAGGACCCGCGCCAGTACTACTACGGCGCCTGGACGCTGGCGCGCGGCCGGATGCAGGAAGTGGCCGAGGGCGACTTCGATCTGGTCGATGAACTCGGTCTGGCGGCCGCCTATCCTGCTGCCGGCAAGGACGAGGCACTCAAGGTGTTTCTGCCATTGCGCCACGTCGCCTGGGCTTCCAACCTGAACAAGGCCTACGTTTCTTCCTACGGCTACGGCATCGCCATCTCGCAGGCCGCCTGCTACGCCTCGATGGACCAGCTCGGCGTCGCCCAGTACGTGACGCGCCTCGGCATGGCCTTCAACGATCTCGATGCCCTGACCGACGCCAAGGCCGCCTGGCTGAATGGCGCCGAATGGCAGGAGCTGCGCCGCTACGTCGAAGACCTGATGGTCGAGAAGGACTGGTTCGAAGTGCTGGTCGCCCAGGATTTCGCGCTGGAAGGTCTGCTTTACCCGCTCATCTACGAGCGTTTCAACGAAAAGCTGAATGCCGCCTACAGCCCGGTGTTCTCGATGCTGACCCGCTTCCAGCGCGAGTGGTTCGGCGAAACGACGAAGTGGCTGGATGCCGTCCTCAAGGCGACTGCAACCGACAACGCCGACAACAAGGCCAAGCTCGCCGAGTGGATCAAACACTGGCGTGACCGTGCCGTCGTGGCGCTCAAGCCGGTCGCCCAACTGGCTTTCGGTACCGAAGCCGACGCCATCATGGCCGAACTGGTCCAGAACCTGAACACCCGCGCCGCCAAGGCCGGCATCACCCTGTAAAGGAAGCCGCATGTCCAACGCATTTATCGCATTCCAGAAGAACGACGAATCGCGCTGCATCGTCGAAGCCATTCTCGAAGACAACCCGGGCGCCATGGTCGATGACCAGCCGTCGATGGTGAAGATCGACGTGCCGAACCGCCTGGTCATCAAACGCGAGACCGTCGAAGAGAAGATGGGACGCTCGTTCGATCTGCAGGAACTGCAACTGCACCTGATCACCATTTCCGGTCACCTCGACGAGACCGACGACGAATTCACCCTGAGCTGGAATTCCTGATTCCGGCCCCCAAGGAGAGAACACCATGGATATGAAAGTTGCCAAGAAGCTCGGCCTCAAGGAGCGCTACAGCCTGATGACCCGCGATCTGGCCTGGGATACGACCTACCAGAAACCGGAGGACGTCTTCCCGCAGACGACCTATGAAGGCATCAAGATTCACGACTGGGACAAGTGGGAAGACCCGTTCCGCCTGACCATGGACGCCTACTGGAAGTACCAGTCCGAGAAGGAGCGCAAGCTGTACGCCATCCTCGACGGCTTCAATCAGAACAACGGCCACCTGTCGGTCACCGATGCCCGCTATATCAACGTCTTGAAGCTCTTCCTCGGCTCGACGCCCCCGCTCGAACTGATGGCCGCCCGCGGCTTCTCGATGATGGGCCGGCAGATGAACGGCGCCGGTCCGCGCGTTGCCTGTCAGATGCAGGCCGTGGATGAGTACCGTCACTTCCAGACCCAGATCCACTCGATCTCCAACTACAACAAGTACTACAACGGGATGGACGAGTTCGCCCACCAGCAATCCCGCATGTGGTACCTGTCCGACGGCAAGTCCTTCTTCGACGACGCCATCACCGCCGGCCCCTTTGAATTCATGGTCGCCATCGGCTTCGCCTTCGAATACGTGCTGACCAACATCCTGTTCGTGCCGTTCATTTCCGGTGCCGCCTACAACGGCGACATGGCGGCGATGACCGTCGGCTTCTCGGCCCAGTCCGACGAAGCGCGGCACATGACGCTCGGCCTGGAATGCATCAAGTTCATGCTCGAACAAGACCCGGACAACCTGCCCATCGTCCAGCGCTGGATCGACAAATGGACCTGGCGCGGTACGCGCAAGCTGGCTTCGGTCGGCATGATGATGGACTACATGCTGCCCAAGCGCATCATGAGCTTCAAGGAAGCCTGGGAGATGTACGTCGAGGACAACGGCGGGGCGCTGTTCAAGGACCTCGCCCGCTACGGCATCACCATTCCGAAGTGTTTCAGCCAGACCATCGAGGAAAAGGAGCACGTCTCGCACCAGTCGTGGATCGGCTTCTACATGAAGCCGCAGGCTACCCCGTTCCACACCTGGATTCCGACCCCCGAAGAAATGGACTGGTTGTCCGAGAAGTATCCCAACACCTTCGACCAGTACTACCGTCCGGTGCTGGAATATTTCGACCAGCAGGAAAAGGCCGGCAACCGCTTCGACAACAAGACGGCGCCGATGAACTGCCAGGTCTGCGTCAGCACCATGAAGTTCAACGAGCCGGGCGACCCGATGGAAATGTGCTTCCGCGAGTCGATCTACAAGGGCGAGAAGTTCCACACCTGTTCCGACCACTGCAAGGAAATCTTCGACAACGAGCCGGAGAAGTACATCCAGACCTTCATCTCCTCGCACCAGGTGCTGCAGGGCAACTGCGAGCCGGACGGCGTCGATGTCAATGCGCCGGACTTCAAGCCGGGCCAGGACATGCTCGGCTACTGGAAGCTCGACAAGCGCGCCCTCGGCGACTTCAACGGCTCCGAAGACCAGAAGAACTTCGCGCAATGGCGCGAGCAGGCCACGAAAAATTAAGGAGACAGCCATGACGATGTTGAAAACCCTCGCACCGTACGAGTTCAAGTCGCGCGATGCGGTCGAGAACTACAAGGGCCGCCAGTTGCTGTACGTGAACTGGGAGCGCCACCGCATGTTCTCGCGTCCCTTCGTGCTGGCCATGAAGCCGGACACGCCGTTCTCGGCTGTGCTGGACGAAATGGCGGCCTGTTTCAGCTATCACCCGGACTGGGCGAAGATCGACTGGAATACCGTCGTCTGGCAAAACGGCAGCACGCCCTTCACGCCGGACCGCAACAAGAGCCTCCAGGAAAACGGCATCGGCCACAAGGACTTGATCCGTTTCCGGACGCCGGGCCTCGATGGCATCGCCGGCACTGGCTACTAAAAACAAACGGTGCGCCGCGCGGAGTCTCCGCGCGGTAGCCCGGTTTCACCCCGCGGAGATAAAAACATGAGCTACGAACTGAGCATCGAGCCGCTCGGCCGGACGATCGAGGTCGAAGATGGCCAGACCATCCTTGATGCCGCATTGCGTGCCGGCATCTACCTGCCGCACGCCTGTGGCCAGGGCTATTGCGCCACCTGCAAGGTGTGCATCACCGACGGTGAAGTCGATCACGGCAACTCGTCCAATTTTGCCTTGATGGACTACGAGCGGGAAGAGGGCAAGGCACTTGCCTGCTGCGCCCGCCTAGAATCCGACATGACCATCGAAGTCGAGATGGAAATCGACGAGGACGCCCGTGATATTCCCGTGCGCGACTTCCCTGGCGTGGTCAGCCGCATCGAGAACCTGACGCCGACCATCAAGGGCATCTGGATCAAGCTCGACAACGACGCGGTGCTCGATTTTCAGGCCGGCCAGTACGTCAACATGAACCTGCCGAACGATCTGGGTCATCGTGCCTTTTCGCTGGCCAATCCGCCGTCGACCGGCAACGAGATCGAACTCAATATCCGTATCGTTCCCGGCGGCGCCGGCACCACCTGGATCCACAACGAACTCAAGGTCGGCGACCAGATCACCGTCTCCGGCCCCTACGGCCGCTTCTTCGTGCACAAGTCGGCCAATGTGCCGTCCCTGTTCATGGCTGGCGGTTCCGGCCTGTCCAGCCCGCGGGCCATGCTGCTCGATCTGCTGGAGGAGGGCAGCGAACTGCCGATCACGCTGGTCTACGGCGCGCGCAACCAGGCAGAACTGTATTACCACCAGGAATTCGTCGATCTCGCGGCGAAGCACCCGAACTTCACCTACGTCCCGGCCTTGAATGACGAGCCGGCCGACAGCGGCTGGACCGGTTTCCGCGGCTTCGTGCATGACGCGGCCAAAGCCCATTTCGACAACGATTTCCGTGGCAACAAAGCCTATCTCTGTGGCCCGCCCGTCATGATCGATGCCTGCATCACGACGCTCATGCAGGGCCGCCTTTTCGAGCGCGACATCTACACCGAGAAATTCTTCTCGGCCGCGGATGCTCAGCAGGTGCGCAGTCCCCTATTCAAGCGGGTCTAGGCATTTTTCTACACCACTACGCAACCTGAGTGCGTATTCTACGGCCGCGAATTTCGCGGCCTTTTTGTTGTCCGAAAGGATGGCGATTTACCAGGGTGATTGCATCGATGCCATGAACCGAAAGGGGGCGGTCGTGCGCATTGGTGGTGCGTCCGGAAGGCGGAGGACCGCAGCCGTTCTTGGAGCGGCACCCTGTACCTGACGAACAATCAATGCCTTACGGTTGATTGTGAAGTTGATGGGCTGGGCGGCACAAGGCTTGCTTTGTTGTCACGCAAACAGCGGTTAAGACAATGGTTAAAAGTTACGAGTTATAGAACGCGTTGACTATTGTGTACTTTACGCTAATATATTAACGAATTAGTTGCGGCCGTTACTTGCCCCCGGAGAACTTTGATGAACCAGCTTTTTGAATCCGTCATCGATCATGGTCGCGTCGTTTCTCGAGTTCTGAAAAACGTTGATGTCGATGCCCAGGCTGGCGCGCTGATCTACAAGAACTGGGAGCAGCGATACGATCAGTTGTCCGGAGGGTGTTTCAGCGGCTCATTGCAGGAGATGGCCTTTCCCTCTTTCACGCTGATCCGCGAGACAAGCAACCGTGTTCTGCTGCAGAAGGGCTGTACGCCGGATGGCGTGTTTGCCATCGGCACACTGATGACGGCGGGCGAGAGCGGCTTCCATTGCGGCGAACTGATGGCGACGCACACGGCGGCCATTCTCGAGCCAGGCACCGAATTCGAAATTCGTACGCCAGAATCCTTCGACCTGATTGCGGCGGTTTTCTCGCCGCGCGATATGGCCGCTAATTTCGACGATCCGGGTTTTGATCAGCATGAGCTCGAACTCGAGCTGAGCCGTTCCTGCAAGACCATTGGCCCATCCAATACCCGGCAGCTGACCGAATTCCTGCGTCGCGTGTACGATTGCGGGCAGGTTGCCGTCGAGCATCTGATGATCCCGAGTAACCTGCGCCAGCTGGAAGAAGAGTTCTACGGCGTTCTGGTCGATGTCCTGCGGGCGTCGCGTGCGCCGGAAATGCATGCCGTATGCCCGAATCGCGAACGTATTGTTCGGCGTTTTCGCTCACTGCTTGATGCTTCACCTGAATCCGCGCTGAGCATTACTGACATTTGCGAAGAAATCGGCGTCACTCGCCGCACGCTGCAAAATGCGACGCAGGAAGTCTTCGGTATCTCGCCGCAGCATTATCTTAAGGCCATTCGCCTAAATGCCTTCCGTCGTGCCCTAAAGGTGCGCGAGCCGCAGCGCGAATCGATTGGTGACGTCGCCGCTCGCTGGGGCTTCTGGCATTTGTCGCAACTCGCCCAGGATTACCGCAAGCTGTTTGGCGAACTGCCGTCTCAGACGCCTTGCATCCACGTTTCCTGAAGTAATTCACTTTTTCCGATTCTTGATACAGCCCGGAAAGGGGCATGCCAGATACTGATCTCACACTCCCGAATGAGTCGATCGAGGTCAGAAAATGGAAAAAATCAAGAAGCGGCCATGGCTGCTGGCGCTGCCACTGAGTGTGGCAGCAACGCTGGCTCTCGCCGGGCCAGGCAAGCCGGAACCCCTGCCGGAAGAAGAAATCAAGGTCGAGCGCCTGACGCCGCCCGATGGCAATCGCCTGTATGTGACCGATTTTGTCTTCAATCACATGGCCGATGGTCGCGTACATGTGGTCGATGGCCGCGTTGGGCGCTATCTGGGTATGGTGATGTCCGGTTTCGGAGCACTGACCACGGTGTCGCCGGACGGCAAGGCCATTTACCTGGCGACGACCTATTACCCGCGTCTGTATCGCGGCCAGCGTAGCGATGTCGTCGAGATCCATGACAGCGAAACTCTGGAGCTGAAGGCCGAGATCGACATTCCGGCCAAGCGGGCCCAGGCCGTGTCGTACCGCAGCATGCTGGTGCCGAGCAGCGATGGCCGCTTCCTGTACGTGCAGAACGCCACGCCCGCCACGTCAGTGACTATTGTCGATCTGCACAGCAAGAAGTTTGTCGGCGAAGTTCAGACACCGGGTTGCTGGTCCATCCAGGCCTGGGAAAAAGGGCATCGCTTCTCCACCATCTGTGGCGATGGCACCTTGCTCACCGTGACGCTGGACGGGGCTGGCCAAGCGATCAATCGAGAGCGCAGCGCCCGCTTTTTCGATCCGGACAAGGATCCGATCTATATCCACCCGGAAATGATTGGCGAGGAGCGCTACTTCGTTTCCTATTACGGCAACCTCTACAAGGTCAGCCTGTCCGGGGAAAAGCCAGCGTTCACGGCGCCCTGGACGTTGCTGGATGCGAAGGAGCGCATGCAGGGCTGGCGTCCTGGCGGCATGCAGGTGACGGCCATGCATCGCGCGAGCGGCACATTGTTTGTGAACATGCACGATCAAGGCTATGAAGGGTCACACAAGAATCCTTCGAAGGAAATCTGGGCCTTTGACGTGGCCAGCCGGAAGCGTGTTGCGCGCATTCCTTCCAATGCCGCGGTCTCATTGGCGGCCAGCCAGAGCGACGCACCGCTGCTCTATTCGCTGAATCCGGAGAAGGGTGAAATCGTCATTCGCCGGATAGCGAAGGATTATCCGAAGGTGAGTACGATGTCCGGCATCGGCGAAACCTCGGTCATCATGGAGGTGCGCTGAGATGGGAGCGACCAGTCTGTTTTTTGATCCGGTGATTGTCCACGCCGCAGCGGCAGCCATGGGCATCATCCTGATCACCGGCGCGCTGGCCAAGCTGCGCGACCTCGAACTTTTCCGTTATGCCATCGAGAACTACGGCCTTCTGGGCAGTCGGGGGTCGGCGCTGGTTGCCCGTGTTCTGCCGCCGGTCGAGTTGCTGGCCGGCCTTGCGTTGATTGTCGAGAACACCCGTCTGATCGGCGTCTTGCTCGGCCTGGGCGTCATGGCCGTGGTCACCGGTGCAGTAGCCATCAACCTGCTGCGCGGCATGGGGAGACTCGAATGCGGCTGTGGCACCGGCGGCCAGCGCATTTCATGGGGTCTGGTCGTGCGCAACGCCTTTCTGTCCTCCGCCATCGCCTTGGCCGCCGCCGATGAAATGCCGCGCAACCTCGGTGCTCTCGATTATTTCAGCGTGGCAGGCACGATCCTGGCCATGCTTGCCCTCTACGCCTGCGTCAACCAACTGCTCGCCAATCAACCGCTTTTGAAGGAGCTGCAATCATGATGGATCCACTCGTTCTTTCCGTAATCGTCCTCTGGATCGTTGTCGTCGCGCTCGGCGTCTGTGTCCTTGCCCTGACCCGCCAGATCGGCATTCTCTATGAACGCGTCG
>Ga0316605_10000117_pt1 | contig 75921 bp, 50 predicted proteins | sample OWC_soil_day20_n_FD_207666 | JGI IMG/M metagenome (GOLD analysis project Ga0316605, IMG submission 207666) | Wetland soil microbial communities from Old Woman Creek delta, Ohio, United States - OWC_soil_day20_noCT | ecosystem: Environmental > Terrestrial > Soil > Wetlands | place: USA: Ohio...
AGCTTCGCGCCGCGACCTCTCTTGCCCAAGGCAAGCCGGCGCAGCCGACGCAGAACGCGGAAGGGGTGGATTTCTCCCAGGCCCTCAAGGGCGCCATCGAGCAGGTGAATCAGGCTCAGCAGCAGGCTCACAACATGGCCGAGTCTTTCACCAGCGGCAAGAGCGATGTGAATATTCAGGACGTGATGATCGACCTGCAAAAGGCCAATCTATCCTTCCAGCAGATGGTGCAGGTACGGAATAAGCTGGTTTCCGCCTACCACGACATCATCAACATGCAGGTGTAAGTAGCTCCTGTATTGCGCGAAAGCAACTCGGCGGCGCGCCAAGTAATTATCGAGCGTAGCGAGCGAATTAATAGCCTCACCCGCGAGGGGGAGGATGGGAGGGGGCGGGGCTTTATGCCACTTTTCGCGCGTTTAATCGCTGGAGGGTAATTTGCGCTGCGGTGAGCGTTACACCAGGCCCGATTCACGGGCCTTGCGTTCCCGTTCCACCTTGATGATGTAGCGTTGTACCAGGGTCAGCATCGGCCCCGGCAGGCGCACAAACTGGCAGCCGGCGCGCAGGACGCGAATGCCGCTGCGCAGGGTGATCTCGAACACATTGCGCACCTTGAGGTTGCCGACAATGACGCCGACTTCCGGCAGTTCAAGGCGGCAACTGGAAAACTCCATGTCCGGCGTGACGTTGACACTGTTGGGTGGGAAGGTCAGGGCCATGCCACCGCCGCTGATGTCGGAAAGCTGGGTGATGACCGTAGACTTGCCGCCGTCGGGCAACTCGACGATGACCTGGCAACGGATCGGGTTGGCCATCGGCGTACTCAGCCGGTAATACTCGCGGCGCTGCAAGCGCAGCAGGCTTTCCGGGAAGGGGGCGCGAAATGCAGGGCGCCCCTGATGCTCGATCGGTTTCAATTCGGGCAAGGAGAACTGGATGCGCACCTTGTCGAGGCTGGTGACGCAGATCAGCTTGCTGCTGGCAGCTGCCTTGCGGTTGAGTTCGCCGTTGGTGCCCACGTCCAGCAGCAGGCCGTCTTCGGTAGCCTCGATCAGCGAGGTGATGATGAAATCGGCGCCGCCGTTGAAATGCACCGTTATCAGCGTGTTGTGCTCGGCCAGGCCGCGGAGGACATGAAGAATTTCGGAGCGGGCGCGCAGCAGGTATTCGCTGTACTTGTCCACCGGCACGGGTTCTGCCCTGGCTTGGGAAGCGCTGCGCACCGGCGCCTGGGGTGGGGTGGAGTTGTTCATGCTGGCGTGTCAGGGAAGGATGAACAAGTCTACTCGAATCCGACGCCGGGAGCCTTGCCTATTCTTCGGCATGCACACCCTTTTTCTCCACCCGGTAGAGCCAGGCCAGCAGTTCGGCCACCGCCACGTACAGTGCGGGTGGAATGTGGGAGTCCATGTCGACCTGGGAAAGCAGGGTGACCAATTCGGGGGACTCATGCACGTAGATGCCATGCTCGCGGGCGCGGGTGATGATCTCGTCGGCGATCAGGCCACGTCCCTTGGCGATGACGCGGGGCGCCGCATCGCCGGGCGCATAGGCCAGAGCCACGGCGAGAGAGCGTTGCTCCTGCTTGGTGGGCTCATTCGCCACTGTTGTCCGCCTCGTGCTGAACCTGGATCAGTAACGGTGGTACGCCTGCCGCTTCGAGAGATTTGGCGAGGGCGGGAATTTCATCCCGCAGGTCGGCGGCGCTGGCCCCGTGGGGTGTGGCAATCACCATGCCGACGCCGGCGGAGGTCAGTCGGATGGTGGCGTGAACACTGCCCAGGCGCGGCGTGGTGAGGCGCAGGCTGGTGGCCCATTGCTCAGGTGTTTCGTCTTGCGACGACGAGGTTTGCGGCTTGTCGCGCTCGATTTCCCATTCCATGACCTGGCCGGGCCAGACTTCTCCATGCCAGGCCAGACGCTGGGTCGCTGCGGCATCGAGTTGCTGTTGTACCAGCGGGCGGATTTCGTCGGGTATGGTTGTCGTTGATGTCGTGATCCGAGACGAGGCGACTTCCGCCGCCTCGCGTGTGATGACCTTGGTGGCTTCCCGGGCTGAATTTGCCGTGACGTCGGGTTTGTCTATGTCGCCGGCGATTTGGACTTGCGGTTTTGTCAGGGCGGCGACAGGATTTGAAAGACGTCCCTGGGGTTCTTGAAGGAGCTGCGTTACCGGCAGGCGGCCCGCCACCCATTGCGCTTGGTGAGCCTCATAGAACAGACCGCTATTGGTGACGGCCTTGGCAAGGGCGGAGGCGAGTTGTTGTCCCTGGGTGGGAGCTTGCGCCAGCAGGGGCTGGCCACGGTTGAGCGGGGCGGGCTGTGGCGTATCTCCCTCCGGGGTTAACAGGCGGCCGATGAGTCTGGCGGCAGGACTCAAGGTTGTGTGTTCGTAGGCTTGATGTGATTCGGTTAGGGCGGGGTCTGCGAGGCGGGCGGTGATGGCGTGGGCGGAACGGTCCACCACCACCAACTCAAGCGTGTCCCCGGCTTTGGCGCCTTCAGGAAGGGATAGGGTGAGTTGTTTGCCGGCCACCAGCGCCTTGTATGTGGCCTCGGGCAGAACTTCCTGGATGCGGGCGCTGAAGAACTGGCCAGGACGCAGGTCGGGAAGATCAGCGGGAATTTCCGTGGCTGGGGCAACCGGATGCAGTGTCGCATCGGTTTGCATGCGCATGCGTATGCCGGCATCAGGAGGAATCAAGGCCATGGAGGCGGCCCTTTCAGCGTATTGGGGTACTTGCAGGTCATGGCGGCGCCCTCCGCCACCAGGCGCTAGAAGTTCGGCTGGTCGGGAACCAGCCCGGCGCCGTAGGCATGTTCAAGCTTTCGGCGCTGGTTGGCTCCGCCGAGATACTTGCGCATATGTTCCATTCGCGGCTCGGTGTAGCTGCGAATTTCCGCGTCGTTATTCAGTATGCGTTGGATCAAGGCTGCCTTCCGCGACATATCGATCTTCGACAGACCGGCATTCGGATCCACGTCAGCCATGAGAATGTCGCGCAATTGGGATACAGATTGCTCAAGGGTGATTAGGTTGTCCCAGTCACCAGACTGGGCCGCCTCGACCATACGGGTCGATAGCGCGCTCATTTCCTCGTAAATTTCAATCTGGGAAGCCATTGCGAGCATAGTAAACCTTAGGCTGCGGCCCTATTTTGAGAAAGAACGGCGGGATCGTTGGCTATTTCTTCCCAGGCGCCGCGGAGGTCTGCCAGCAGGCCAATGACTTCCTTCAGGGCGCCCTGATCGTTCTTGAGATTGGCGAATAGCAGACGGTCGCACATATAGTCGTAGAGGGCATTCAGGCGATCGGTCAATTCGCCGCCCACTTCCTGATTCAGGGAGTTCTGTAGGCCATTGGAAATGATGTCGAGCGCTCGTGAAATTTCACGGCCTTTCTTTGGAATATTCTTGTCCGCCATCGCCAGAGAGGCTTGGTTAAGGGACAACAGCGCACCGTCGTAGAGCATGAGGATCAGCTTGTGCGGATTCGCTCCTTCGATCCCGGTTTCGACATTAACCCGAGCATAGGCATCGGCGGCTCTTGCGGATGACGTGAACATGTTGATTCCTCTGCGTTCAATTAGGCAGTTGATGCTTTAAGACTGGCGAGTTGCTGCGTCAGATAATCGGACGTGCTTCTCATGCTGGAGACGAGGCTATCCAAAGCAGTGAATTGGGCGCGATACCGGGTTTCGGTCTGCGTTAGACGAATATTCAGAGTTGTCCGGCGACGGCCAATGTCCTTAATGCTGGCGTTAATGCCGTCGGTACGACTGCTAATTACGCCGCCATCGGCCAGCAGAGCCGACAACTTGGACGACATTTGCAGGGCCAGACCCTTTGATGACGTACTCGTAGAGGAAAGTAAGCTGGCCACCTGATCGCTTGAGTTATTAAGGGCTGCTGCCATCTTGGTGGAATTGATTTCCAGTGTTCCATCGCGCTGGGCGCTGATGCCCAAGTCCGATAACCGTCTGAGTGTCGATGTGGCGGAGTTTCCCTGGAAACCAATCATTGAACTAAGCTGCGCAACAACATTTCGCGCTGCCGTATCGCCAGTGAGTATCGAAGCTTGCTGTGTCTGTGTATTGTAGTTAGACAGTTGGCGACTCAAGGCAATTGTGTCGTTATATGACTTGACGAAAGACTCCAGCGCTGTTTTAACCGCCGTTGTGTCCTTCGCGACGGTCAAGGTCGCTGTACTTACTTTTGTTAGAGTTAGGGAAACGCCGGTAATGGCATCGCCAATGGTGTTGGAGTTGCGATACAGGTCTACGCCGTCAATCTTGACGTGGGCATCCTGGGCCGGCGAGGGAACATCAAACTCGTTCCCGGTTCCTGCTGTTTTGGTAGGGTCGTAGGAAAGCTTGGCAAGACCTGTGTTGTTGTTTAGCACGACGCCATTGCTGTCTGTGGCGGTGATCTTCAAGCTGCCGCTGGCGCCGGTCTTAAGGCTGGTAATCGCCAGCTTATATTCCGTCCCGGCACTATTTACGCTGACGATACTGGCCCTGACGCCCGCATTGGCTGCGTTAATCTGGTCGCGAATGGTGGTGAGCGATGAATTGGTAGCGGTGATATCAATGCTGACGGGGCTGGTGCCCTCATTGGCGGTGAAACTTCCACCACTATAGGTGCCGATCTGGAAGCTCAGTTTGCCATTGATGGCACTAAGATTGGCCGATGTGCTGGTAAATACGGCTGAAGTAAGACTTTGAGCGGAGGCAAGCGCTTGTACGTCGACCGAGTAGCTGCCTACCCTGGCCGCAGCTGTTGCAGTACCGGACAATACGGTGGTATCGCTGCTGGTAGCGGCATTTTTCGTATAGAGCGTATCTGCTTTCAGTGCATTCACTGAGGATTGCAGTGACGAAATAGCACTCTTCAAGGTGCCATATGCCGACAGCTTTGCTTGATAGCTGGCCTCTTTTGTATCGAGGGCCGTCAAGGGCTGCTTCTCGACGTTCATCAGCTGGGTGATGAGCCCATTGATGTCGAGTCCAGATCCAAGACCTGCGGATGTGATGCTGGCAACCATGATGTACTCCAGAAGTAAAACTTACTTCCCCTTTGTAGCAAATTATCGGCCAGAAACCGAGAAACTTAAGAAAAAGGCCCGCCAATTGGCGGGCCTTTTAAGGTGTTTCTGGCGCAGAGGCTCAGGCCTTTTGCTTTAGAAGCATACCCTGCATCTTGTCAATGGATCTGGCGATATCCACCAGTTCCTGGGACGGAATCTGCCGAATCAATTCGCCAGACTCGCGATCCGTGACGCGGATGATGGTTTTTCCCGTGTCCTTATCGACCGAAAACTGCAAGTTACTGGCGGAGTGTTGAACCGCCTTTTGCAACTGTTCCATCGCCGCCTTGACTTGAGTACTGTCTGGCACTGCAGGTGCTGGCGAAGGTGCTGCCTGCTTACTGTCAGAACCTTGCACAGTCTCGATTGCCTTTACAGGAACCTCAACTGGACGTGGGCTTGCTGAACCGCCGCCGATATTTTGGATAGACATTGTCATCTCCTTTGCTTGCTAGCCCGGAGAATACTCTTCTCTAGGGCTAGCTTGCGTTGGCGTTAGTTGGTTTAGCCCCTCAGCAGCGTCAGAACCTGATTCGGCAGGGCATTCGCTTGGGCGAGCATCGCAACACCGGCCTGCTGGAGGATCTGGAGGCGGGTCAGGTTGGCTGTTTCCTGAGCGAAGTCGGTATCACGAATCCGCGAGCGGGAGGCCGAGAGATTCTCTGACGTTGCCTGCAGGTTGGCGATGGTGGTCTCGAAGCGGGACTGCAAGGCGCCGTAGCGAGCGCGTTGGCTGTTGATCGCAGTCAGGGCTGCATCCACCATGGCCAGGGAGCGGGAGGCCGAATCGACGGTGCTGATGTCAATCGCGTTGGTGGCCTGGAGTTGCCCGGCGTAGGTGCTGTTGCCCAGCATGAAGCTCTGGCCGGCGGTACCCGTAGTAGCCTTGATGGAGAAGGCGCGATCGGAATCCAGCATCAACTGGCCGGTGACCCACGCGGCCTTGCCCGCGCCGGTCTGCCAACTGGTCTGAGCGCCTTGGGCGGCAAGTGACCCGCTGGTTGCCGCAGCGGTGTCCTTGGTTGTTTTGTCGCCGTCGAGGGCTTTGTTGGTTTCCATGGTCAGGTTCTGACCCGTGGAGGAGACGTTCTGCATGCGCAGATCCTGGCCGGTTTCGCTGACGAGTTGCAGGCCGTAGTGACCATTGTCGGTTTGCACAACCTTAGCCACAAAGCCTGTCTTGCCCGCGACGTCATTGAAGGCTTGCGCGGCGGCGGAGAGTTGCGAGGCGCCGTCGACCTTGTTGCCGTAGCCAGTGTTGCCGGACGTTGCGCCACCGACGGTGAAGGAGATCGTGGTGTAGCCGCCAGAAGGTGCGGTGTCGCTGGTGGGGCCGTTGGTATCGTTGGAAACGAAGAAGCTATAGCTGAAGCCTTGGACAAAGGCAGTACCGCTCGTCGCGGCGCCGGCATCGTCGGCACCGAGGACCATGGAGGTCAGGGCGGTGGCGCTAACGCCGATTCCCGCGTTGTTGATGGCGGCAGCAGTCTTGGCCGCGCTATCGCCAGCGGCGATGGTGACTTCCTTGGAGCCGGCGGCGCTGGAGATAGTCAGGGTGTCGGTAGCGATGACGGACTTGTTGTTGACGCCAATTTGGGTCAGGGCGGTAGACTCGGTCGAACCCTTGACCATGTCGCCGACGCCGGTTTGCGAGTAGGCCTTCAGACCGCCGATGCGGTAGTTGCCATAGGCGTTGGTGCTGAAGTTGCCGGAAGTGGCGGTGATGGTCTGGTTGGCGTTGGCGCCGACCTGGAAGGTGGCGGCAGTGAAGGAGCCATCGAGGAGCTTCTGGCCGTTAAATTCGGTGTTACCAGAGATGCGGCCAAGTTCCTGCAGCAGGCTTTGGACTTCGGAGTTCAGGGCGCTACGGTCGCTGGTCGAATTGGTGGCGTTCATCGACTGCACAGACAGTTCACGAATCCGTTGCAGGATGTCACCGGAAGACTGGAGGGCGCTTTCGGCTGTCTGAGCCAAGGAAGTACCGTCGTTGGCATTGCGGCGGGCTTGGTCGAGGCCGCGAATCTGGGAGGTGAAGCGCTCGGAAATGGCGAGACCCGCGGCATCGTCCTTGGCGCTATTGATGCGCAGACCGGAAGACAGGCGTTGCAGGGAGACCGCCAGCCCGGATTGGGAGCTGCTCAGGTTGCGCTGCGCATTCAGCGAGGCAACGTTGGTGTTGATTACTTGTGCCATTTTGCTTCTCCTTTCAGAGGGTTAGCTATTCCGGCGGTGTCTTTTTAGCTGCCGATCTAGCGGATTCTTTAAATCGTTTGGTGCCACTCACAGCTTGGTTATCGGAGAAGATTGGGAAAACTTTAATTTCCAATGAAGGAAAAAAAACGGCAGAGGGATATCCCTCTGCCGTTTTGGCCAACCGAGTGCGGCTGTGGATTACTTCAGTAGCTGCAGCACCTGGTTGGGCAGGGCATTGGCTTGAGCGAGCATCGCCATGCCGGCCTGCTGTAAGACTTGGTTGCGGGTCAGGTTCGCAGTTTCCTGAGCAAAGTCGGTATCGCGGATGCGGGAACGGGAGGCATTCAGGTTTTCAGAATTGGTCTGCAAATTTTGGATTGCTGTTTCAAACCGTGACTGGAGTGCGCCATACCGGGCACGCTGGTTATTGATGGCAGCCAGGGCGGAATCCACCAAGGCGAGGGCTCGGGCAGAAGATTCGACAGTACTGATATCGAGCTTTTCCACTGCCTGAAGCTGACCGGCGTAGGTGGTGCCTGCTGTCTTGAGGAAATTTGCCTGTGTGGTAGCGGATATTGAGAAGGAGCGATCGGAATCGAGAATCAACTGACCAGTGATCCAGGACCCCTGTCCGGCGCCCCAGGTGGTTGCCGCCGGGGTTGCGTTTAGAGTACCGCTGGTGGTGGAACTGTTGGTCGTGGTGTCTCCGTCGAAAGCCTTACTGGACTCGATAGTGACATTCTGGCCGGTGGCGGAGTTGTTCAGCATGCGGATATCTGAGCCGGTCTCGCTGGTCAGTTGGAGACCGAAGTGACCGTTGTCCGTCTTGACCACCTTGGCGACGAACCCGGTCTTGCCGGAAACGTCGTTAAAGGCTTGAGCCGCAGCGTTGAGGTCTGAGGCGGTGGCGGCGATGCTGCCGCTGCTAGTTCCCCCTACCGTGAAGGCAACGGTGATATAGCCGGAGGCGGGTGCCGTGCCATTATTGCCGTTGGTGTCCGTGGCCATAAGGAAGCTGTAGCTGAGGCCTTGGGCAAAGGCGGTACCGCTGGTGGCTGCTGTGTTCGCATCGTCGGCGCCAAGAACGAACTGCGTCAGGGCGGAGGCGCGAACTCCCAGGTTGGCATCATTTACGGCGGCTGCAACTGTTGCGGCGCTCTGCCCATCCGTGATATTGATAGTCTTTGAACCTGCCGCAGAAGATACGGTAATTGAACCGGCAGTGATTGCCGATGTATCTCCTACGGTACCAACGGTCACCAGTTGGCTTGACTCCGAGGAGCCCTTGACCATGTCGCCGGGACCGGTCTGGGTCGTCGCCGCGAGGCCACCAAGGCGGTAGTTGCCGTAGGCGCTGGTATTGAAGTTACCTGATGTGGCGGTGATGGTCTGGTTTGCATTGGCGCCAACCTGGAAAGTGGCGGCGGTGAAGGAGCCGTCCAGAAGCTTCTGGCCGTTGAATTCGGTGTTGGCGGCAACCCGCTGAAGTTCCTGCAGCAACTGTTGGACTTCGGCATTCAGCGCCGCACGGTCGCTGGTGGAGTTGGTCGCGTTCATCGACTGGACCGAAAGCTCACGAATGCGCTGGAGAATATCTCCCGAGGACTGAAGCGCGCCTTCCGCCGTCTGCGCGAGGGAGATGCCGTCATTGGAGTTTCGCCGTGCCTGATCCAGGCCGCGGATTTGCGTGGTCATACGCTCTGAAATGGCGAGACCTGCCGCGTCGTCCTTGGCCGTGTTGATGCGCAGGCCAGAGGACAAGCGCTGGAGCGACATCGCCAGTTCAGACTGGGACTTGTTCAGGTTTCGTTGGGCATTCAGCGACGAAACGTTAGTATTAATGACTTGTGGCATGATGCTTCTCCAAGCAGTTTCGGATGAAGCCTCCCCAGGTCGTCTGGTCTGGTGCCTATGCGCGACAGGAGGTGCTTGCCAGGGGTAAAGCAACTGGTGTGCCAGTGCCTCGTTGCCTCGTAACTGTGCGATGTGACAGAGATTTTCCGGCAGGATTTGCCGCCATTTGCCGATGCGTCCGGTAGCTTTTTCCGCTAAGGTGGGTGTCCTTGCCTACCCATGTTGATTTCCATGAATCAAATCACTGCCTCTCCGGCTGCCTTGCTCCAAGCCTATGAGTTGGCTCATCAACTCTATAGCTCTGGCGCTCTGGCCGAGGCTAAATCAGCCTGTGAGGCGATTCTTGGAGCCAATCCCGCCCAGGCGGAAACACTCCTGTTGCTCGGGGTGTGTCTTGACCAACTGGGGCAGCCGGATCAGGCGCTCAAGGCAACGGCGTTGGCAGCCCGTTTGAAGCCCGAATTTGCCCAGGCCCATTTCAACCTAGGGCGACTTCTTCGCGCTCGGGGCGATGCTGAGCAAGCGTTGCACAGTTATCAACGAGTTATGGAACTTCAGCCGCAGTGGGCAGAGACTTACCTTAATGGAGGTAACTGTCTCATGGACCTGGAGCGCTTTCAGGCTGCCGCGCTGGCTTTCCGTCGAGGGCTGGAACTGAATCCGGGATTCGCCGATGCGGCTGTGGCGCTTTGTGGCGCTGCTGAAGCCCTCCACCATCAGGGTCGTGATGCGGATGCGCTCGATGCCTACGGCGCGGTACCCTCGGCCAGTCCCTCCTACGCCCAGGCCTTGAATGGACGCGGCTTGCTGCATATGAGTCAGGGGTCATGGCAATTAGCCTTGGAGGATTTCGATCGCGCCCTGGTCGATCGCGCCGACTATGCGCCATCTCACAATAATCGCGGAATGGCGCTACAGGAACTTGGCCACCCGCAAGCCGCCCTTGAATGCTATGAGCGCGCCTTGTCGCTTGATCCGACCCACGCTCCCGCCTGGTACAACCGGGGAAAAACGCTGCACGAGGCTCTACAGTTGGAGGCGGCTGAGGCAAGTTACCGCAAAGCAATTGATTTACAGCCGGACGATGCCGACGCCCACTGGAATCTGGGACTCCTGCTGTTGTTGCGTGGTGAATTCAGCGCCGGGTGGGAAGAATACGAGTGGCGTCTGCGCCTGGGGGGCGGCAAGGAGGTGGATGGGACTGGAGCAGCGTCGCCTTTACCCTGGGCCATACCGGCGTCAGGCACCACGGTTTGGGTTCGTTGTGAGCAGGGGCTCGGGGATACGTTGCAGTTCTGCCGCCTTGCCTTGCCCCTGGCGGAAGCGGGCGTCCAAGTTGTCTTAGAGGTGCAGCCACCCTTGGTTGCGTTGTTGGGACAATTGGCGGAAGGTATTCGAGTGCTTACTCGGGACGTGGATGGGGCCGGTGGGGTGGATGTCTACTCGTTCCCCCTGCTTTCCCTGCCGCGCCTGCTGGGGATCGAACTGGCTTCTGTCCCGGCGCCCATTCCGTATCTCCGGGCGCCGAAGGAGAGTCTTGAAACATGGACCGGACGGCTTGGTTTGCGACAGGGCAGGCGGCGTGTAGGGCTGGCTTGGTCTGGCAGTCCGACCCACAAGGGGGATGTCTGGCGCAGCATCCCATTGGCGCTCCTTGCTCCCTTGTTCGAGGAGCCGGATACGGAGTTCTACTCTCTGCAGCCCGCCGTGCGCGGTAGCGATGAGGCCGCCTTGCAGCAATTTCCATTACGCCATTTTGGCGACCAGCTTGATGATTTCACAGAGACTGCCGCCCTCGTAGATGAAATGGATGTTGTCATTGCCGTCGATACATCCGTGGCACACTTGGCAGGAGCCATGGGAAAGCCGGTATGGCTGCTCTTGCCGTACTTTCCGGACTGGCGCTGGTTGCTGGAGCGGCAGGACAGCCCTTGGTATCCGACGGCGCGCCTGTTTCGCCAGCCTGAGCCGGGTGACTGGGGCAGCGTTATTGCCCGCGTTGCAGATGCCTTGGCGGGCTATAAGTAAGGCATCCTCGATTCGGTGGGTAATCCCGCCAATATTGAGGATGCTGCGCATCGGTGAAGTGATTCTGGCTTGAGGATTAAGAGACGCCCCCTGGTTTTCGCGTGGCCCAGATTTTGCATTCTTCGGTACATGCGACACTCTCTCCTAATCTCGGCTTCCTTGCTGCTAGCGGGCTGTATGGGGGGCGGCGAACTGGTTCGCCCCGCCCCTCCGGTTGCCGATGGGTGGCCTGTCAGCAAGGAAGCTCAGCACCTTGGGGATGCGCGCCAAGCCAGCCAGACGGCCTGGCGAGACTTCTTTCCCGATCCCCGTCTTCAGGTTTTGATTGAGCGGGCACTAGAAAATAATCGGGATCTTCGTATCGCTGTTGGGCGCCTTCAAGCGGCCCGAGCCGAGTTTGGCATTGCCAGTGCGGGAGTTTTGCCGGGCATCAATGCCAGCTTGAGTCAAAGCACCCAGGGTCGGTCGGCAGAACTTGCCGGCGCCGGCAATCCGCTGACGGCAAGGCGTACCGACCTGTCGCTAGGGGTCGTGTCGTTCGAGCTTGACCTCTGGAATCGTTTGGGCAGTCTTTCGGATTCTGCAAAGTCGACCTACCTTGCTACCGAGGCTGCCCGGCGCGGAGTTCGGTTGTCCCTCATCAGCGAGGTGGCCAGTACCTATTTCAATCTGTTAGAGCTAGATGAACGCATCGAAATCAGTCAACGAGGCTTCGATCTGCGACAGCAATCCTTGGGGCTGACGGATATTGCCTATACCACGGGGTTCGTCTCCATCCAGGACAAACTGGCCGCTGAAGGGCGCGTGGAAAATGCCCGCTCGGACCTGGCTCAACTCAGGCGCCAACGGGCAGTGGCGCAAAACAAGCTGGGCTATCTGGTGGGAACGTCACTGGATAACGTCCCCGAGGGACGGCCCCTGGGGGGGCAGGATGTCGAGAACAACCTGGCGCCAGGGCTGCCCGCCGAAGTTCTTCTTGAGCGTCCCGACGTGGTCGAGGCGGAGCAGCGTTTGAGAGCGGCCCATGCCAACGTGGGTGCCGCCCGGGCGGCTTTTCTGCCGAAGATTTTGCTTACCGCCGCTCTGGGGTTGGCGAGCCGCTCCCTGACGGGCTTGTTTGGGCCGGGTCAGGGGGCGTGGAATTTTCAGCCCTCCATGAGTCTTCCTCTGTTCGACTGGGGGAAGACCCAAGGCGGCGTGGATGCGGCAGAGGCACGCAAGAACATTGCCGTGGCGGAATATGAGCGCGCTCTCCAAGGTTCCTTTCGTGAGGTGGCCGATCTGCTGGCAATCCGGGAATCCCTGCTCGAACAGGGGAGGTCGGCAGATACCCAGGTTGGCTTCAACGAGCAGCGTCTTGAGTCTGTCCGCGCATGGCAAAGGGAAGGCGTGGCCAGCCTGCTTAACGTCTTCGACGCCGAACAGGAGTATTTGTTGGCCCGTCAGGGTGCGCTACAGCTAAGGCGGCAGCAGTTGGAAAACGCGGCGGCCCTCTACAAGGCGCTGGGCGGCGGCGAAGCTCTCGCTTCGGGGAGCGATACCCTGGCCTTGCGTTAGTGAATCACTGGCCGGACAGATTCGTGTCCCAGTTCCGTTAGGGCAAGGCAGTACATGGCGAGTACTGTTTCCTCGCCGCACATTTCGAGATCGTAGGGGTCGATAAACAAGCGGTCGTGCCCCAGAATCACCGACAAGGAAAGGCGGCGCATCACATCCCCTTCGTACTCCCCTGCTTCCAGTAAGCGGTCGGCAATGAATTCGGCGAGGAGGGCCGCTCCCCCGTCTCGGCGGATGCTGACAAGGGTTTGATGAGCGAGATGCTTTAGGTCGTCGCGGCGCTCCTGGGGGAGTACGCCGATTCCTGTCCGAGGCTCCCCTCTTGCTTCGGTAAAGGGCCGTTCAAGTCCAAGTCGGTTCCAGCCATAAATCTTGCCCAACTCTCGGGCTAACTGACGGGGGTCGAGTGCCGGAAGTGTCCGTTCTGGCGCAGTTTTCTTTTGCTCTTCTGTGTTCTTGACCGGGTCGGTTGGGCCTGAAAGCGGCTTCTCGTTGGGCGTGGGGCGATGCTCGTGAATGGGGAGGGAAGAAAGGAGAGGGCCGTCTTCTATTTCCGCTTCCGATGAGGGATACTTTGCTGCTGGCGTTGGTGTGATGATCGAGTCAGCCGCGCTCGGAGCAGAGGGCTTCGGAGTATTGGCGGACGGCGGTGGAGCTGGCAACTCCGTCGTCAGGGAGGGCATGCTGGGGAGGGCGACCGCCGGGGGCGTTGCTTGGGAATGCCAATACCCCGATTCGCCGGTTGGGCTGGATTCGAGGCTATCGAGTGACAACACTTCCGCACGGATGGACGCCGGATGGGGGCCCCGCAACCGGTACAGCAAGAGTAACAATGACGTCGCCTGGGTCAGCACTATGTCAAGCCACCCCACCGGATGCAGCCATTTTTCAATCGCCGCGAGAGCCGCCAAGGAGGGGAAAGCCAATAACAGGGCGATCGGCAGGCCGAGTTGGAGCGTACCCAGGCTGTCGACGCCGAGCAAGGCGCTCTGGCCAGAAAAGCGCGCCAGCAGGCGTCCCGGTCCGCCGAGAAGGGCATACAGCAGAAAGAACTGGATCCCGATAGCCAGCGGAATCCACATCAATCCCATCTTGGCTCCTTGCCGGACTGGGGCGAAAAGATAAATAGTCGCTCTATCACGCTTGCAAGTTTAGGTTGCCTGGGGCTAAGCGATTCATTTTATTGAGGGAAGATAGCCCCTCTTCTCGCCGAGTCGTTTCTGGGCTCCTGCTTTAGGATGGCCTGATGCGATTATTGTCGGCAGATAAAGGCTTGGCGCCCGGTAGCGAAGCAGGTTCGTCGCCGCTGCTGGTGACCTTGCTGAGAATGCCAAAGGCATGGGGGGCGGTGTTCTTCTTCAGCCTGATCATCAACCTGTTGATGCTGGCGCCTTCCATCTACATGATGCAGATCTATGATCGCATCCTCACCAGCCGTAACCTGACTACCTTGGTGATGCTGAGTTTGTTAGTGGTCCTGGCCTACATGGCCATGGGCGCGCTGGAATGGGCGCGAACCCGAATCACCATTCCCGTCAGTATTGCTTTCGATCATGCCCTGGGCCGGCGTCTTCTGGAGATATCTCACCGACTTAGCATTGAACTCAACGGCGGGGCCAACAAGCAACTGCTCTCCGACCTGGCTAACTTGCGACAGTTCATTACCGGTCAAGCTGTGTTCACCTTGGTGGACGTACCCTGGGTACCCATTTATTTCTTTGCCATCATGCTGCTGCATCCGCTGCTGGGCCTGGTAACCCTTGTCGGCGGCATCCTGCTGATCTTTCTTACTTGGCTGACCGAGGCGGTGACTCGTCAGCCGCTGGAGCGCGCTAACGAGCGGGCCAACGAGGCCACGCGCTTTGCCACCCTCAACCTTCGCAACAGCGAGGTGATTGAGGCTATGGGCATGCTCGACTCGATGATTCAGCGTTGGCAGGAACGCCAGGATGGTCATCTGATTGAGCAGGCCCGAGCTAGTCAGCGGGCTGGGGCCATCGGCGCCCTGACCCGCTTTTTGCGGGCATCGCAGCAGTCGATGATCCTGGCCGTTGGTGCCTACCTGTTTCTCGAGGGCGAACTTACGCCGGGCGCCATGATTGCGGCTTCGATTCTGGCTGGCCGCATGCTGTCGCCGATTGAACAACTGATCGGCTCATGGAAGCAGTGGGGCGGCGCACGCGACGCCTGGAAGCGTATCGACAGAGTCATGGCGGTGCCGCCACGGCAATACTCGGGCGTGAAACTACCCACGCCCAAGGGAGAGGTCGCCATTGAGGGCTTGGTCGGCGGTGCTCCCGGGGTGGAGGCCCCCTTCATTCGGGGCGTGACGTTGAAGATTCCGGCGGGCGTCAGCATCGCCGTTATCGGCGCCAGCGCCTCAGGGAAGTCCACCTTGCTACGCATGATTGCTGGCGTCTGGCTGCCGCGCGCCGGCCTTGTGCGTATCGACGGCGCCGACATGAAGCAATGGCGGCGGCTGGACATTGGCCCTCACATCGGTTATCTGCCCCAGGATGTCGAACTGCTGGAGGGGACGGTGGCGGAAAACATCGCCCGCCATGGGTCGATCGACGACCAGAAAGTGATCGAGGCGGCTCAGGCTGCCGGCGTCCATGAAATGATCCTGCAATTGCCCAAGGCCTACGACACTCAGGTGGGCGTCGGCGGCGCCTATCTGTCGGGAGGCCAGCGCCAGCGAGTCGCCCTGGCTCGGGCGCTCTATGGCTCTCCCTGCCTGCTCATCATGGACGAGCCGAATGCCAATCTTGATGAGGTGGGTGAGCAGGCCCTCGACAAGGCCCTGGCGCAAGCGAAGGAGAAGGGGCAAACGGTCATCGTCGTCAGTCATCGGCCCGGCGTTATTCGCCGCTGTGATGCCATCGCCGTCATGCAGGCGGGACAGATCATTCAATTCGGCCCCCGGGACAAGGTGCTGGAACAGCTTAAGGCCGTGGCAACCCAGATGGCGGCGAATGTTGCGCCAAGTGCTGCACCGGCGGCGCCGTCAGTGGCGGTCGCTCCCACACCGCCAGCGCCGGTTCCCGAAACTCCGGCGCCGCCCCCATCGCGTCCGCCGGAAGATGCCAGTCATGTCACGAGCTAGGCTGCTTGCCTGGGGGCAACGGTTGTTCGGTGCGTCGTCCATGGAGGTCGCATCCGCCGATACCTCGCCTCCTTTGGGCCTGTGGGAAAGCCCGGAGCGCGCCATCGCCTTCGGCCATCGCATTGTTATTTTCGGCGTCCTTACCTTTTTTGTCTGGGCCACCCTGGCACCGCTTGATGAGGGGATTCCCGCCAGCGGCGCGGTGGCGGTCGAGTCCGGACGTGTCGCGGTCTCTCCATTGGTGCCGGGACGTGTGGCGTCGGTCAGCGTAACGGAGAACCAACGGGTAAAGGCAGGGGAAGTGCTGGTTACCCTGGAGAATTTCCAGCCCCAGGCCGTGCTTGATATGGTGCGTCAACAGCATTTCGCCATGGCGGCGAAGCTGGCCCGGCTCGACGCTGAACAGCGGCGAGATGCCCACATGACGATCCCGGATGATCTGGTGCCGCTGGATTCCACCCCCTGGGCACAGGAAATTCTGGCCTCGGAAGTCCAATTGCTCACTAGCCGCAATGGCGCCTTTGAAAGCGAGATGGCGATTCTGCGCGAACGAATTGCGGCCGGAGAAGAACGATTAAAGGGTACCCGACAGCAACTGTCGTCACGTCAGCAACAATACGAACTTCTCAATGAGCAAGTCAAGGGCCTGAGTCGGCTGGTGGAAGCGGGGCATACGCCCCGCAACCAGCTACTTGAAAACCAGCGCAATCTGGTGGAAATTGGCCGCCTGGTCGGCGAGCTGGAAACCTCGGTAGCGCTGACGGTGAATAGCATCTCGGAGCTTCGGCTGCAAATGATCCAGCGCCGGGTGGAGACCCAGCGCGATCAGGAAGCCCAGATCGTCGATGCCCGCCGCGACCTGGCCATGCTCAACGAAAAGCTCAAGGTGGCTCGGGATGACTTTGGCCGCACGGTCATCAAGGCGCCCATCGAGGGCCAAGTGGTCTCCGTCCAGGGGCTGGCGGCCGGCAGTTCGGTGACGACGGGAATGCACCTGATGGATGTAATTCCCGAAGGTGACCGTCTGCTGATTGACGTCCAGGTGGCGCCGCATTTGATTGATCGGGTGCATCCGGGGCTGTCGTCGGACATCCGCATCAATGCTTTCCCCGGCGAGCCGCAACTGGTTATTTCGGGCCAAGTGGCCTCGGTGTCCAGTGACCAATTGCATCAGCCGGGAGCGGTTGGGGCACCCTACTATCTTGCGCGTCTCGAAGTCACCGCCGAAGGGCGGGAGCAACTGGGTCAGCGCAAACTGCGCCCCGGCATGCCGGTGGACGTGGTCATCAAGACCGGGGAACGCAGCTTCATGAGCTATCTGCTTAAGCCGCTGATGCGTCGCGTGTTCTCGTCGTTCCGGGAGATATGATGCGCGGGCTAGAGTCGAGTTTGTTTGTCAGGCGACGAATAGCCCTTTGCTGTTATCGTTCCAGCCAGTGGGTAAGTTCCGCGACTCCGGCAGCGACCTTCTTCTTGTAGTTCAGCACGGCCTCCCGATCCACGGTCCATAGCTGGTCTTCCGGGAAGGACCGACCAAACACATCAATCAGGAGCGAGCGGAACTTGCCGGAGGGCGCTTGGCGGGCGTTTTCGCGCTGCTCCTTGTAGGCCACTTGCTCGGCGCTGGTGAGGGCGCAAAGCAACGGGTGCAGCCGCGTCGAATGCACCGTTTTGTAGGACTGTATGGACTGAATCACCCGGTCCAGGGGTAGATCGTTCCATATCTCCTTGCCGATGGCGAGGGTTTTGTCGACCTTACCCTCGGCCATGGGAAAGGCATGAATCAACCAGTCGCCGAGATGGCTTACGTTCTTCCGTCCGCGGCCGTAGAGCAGGACGTCTTCCTCGTAGCGGGCGAACCAGTGATCCAGGCGGTCGATGACCGGGGTCATCTTCTCCGGGGGCAGCATGTCGCGGTATTGGGTGCCGAAGATGCCGATCTTGCGCGGGATGCGATCAAGCAGGCGCAGAAGCTGGTCGTCTACGAGCGGAGCGAAAAGACTGTTGCCGATGCCGAGGATCAGCAGATCGAAGTCTTCTTCGGGAACGGTCCAGGGCTTGAAGAAACCATGAGTAACCACCGTGTCCGCCGGCAACACCGAGTGGATAAGGTGATAACCAAGGCGGTCGCCGAAGTTGCCGATGTTGGCGTAGGAGAGTACCAGCGCCCGGCGTGTCTTGGTCGGCGCCGGGGTCAGCAGGAACAGGGCCTGGATGCCGTCAATCCGCTCGGCGCGGCGGATGTTGAAGCCGGCGTCGGTGAACAGACGCTTGAGATCGGCGATAGAAAAGTCATTGACCCAGCCTAGCCCGCGGCGGTCCAGGCCTGTCCCCAAGTCGGTGGCGCAATAGCTGAGCAGCAGCGGCTTTCCCGACCTGGCCAGGAGCTGTAGGGTCTTGGCGGGATCATAGAGATACTCCAGAACCCCGAGCATGGTGACGCGATCACATTCGGCGAGAGCGGCTGCCGGTGGCGCTTCCTGGTTCAAGTTGCAGACGAGGGTGCGCTCGTCGCGGCTGACGATGTCGCAGGGCTGGTAGTGGCAACCCAGAGGGAGAAAACGCTCCAGGGCCATGCGGCCGCAGCCGATGTCCAGTACCCGTGCGCCCGCCGGAATGAACTGGGCGGCGATCTCGGCCCGCTTGTCCCAGGCAGCTTCCAACTGTGCCGGATTGGACCAGCGTTCGAGGTCCGTGCCGCCCTCCGCAATGACCGACTTGCGGCGGGCGATCTCGTCGGGGCCGGAGACGGAAGGAGCGGGGGTGTCGGGATCGGTCATGGGGGTAATGGATCAGGCGGTTACGGGTCTGACGTCAGATCGAGGGGCGGGTGCGGAAACACCATTCCGCCACCAGACCCCGCGCCAGACGCGGTACGCAGATGATGCAGTCGTTAAGAATCGTGACGTGGTAGTCACGGGCTTGCTGCAAGGAACGCATGATCTCGTCCAGAGCAGGCCATTTTTCGTATTTGAAGGGCGGCGGCGGCGGCGCAAAAAAGGCGCGGGCGTCGTCGATCAGGATCACATGCTGGAACGTGGAGGCGTTGATGGCGTTGATCTCCTCGATCAGCGGGCAACGATCCTCATCACCGAAATATCCCGCGCCAGCATGGGCGTCGAGCCAAAACAGAGCCGGGCCATCGAGGCCGGTGCATATCTTGTCCAATTGTTGTGCGGAGTCGCCGAGGACGAAGCTGACGTTGCCGGGCGTTCCCATGCGCTGCTTGGCCTGAAGCTGAAATTCTTCCTTGGCTTCGATCGTCCATACGGAGCGAAAGTTATTCGCTGCCCATTCGGTGCCGTGGCCGAGATAGGTGCCGGTTTCGACAAAGTTGCGCAGGCCCAGGTTATCGCGAAGCGCGATAACCAGATCGGCCAGCGGCGCTGCATGGATCATGCCCACGGTAAAACCTCCCCTTACGTGTTCTTCAGCAAAATTTACCCGCCGTCAGTTCCTGGTCCAGATCGGCAGTCAGGGTAGCGAGGGCTGCGGACCAATCGCCACGTACTTCCTGCCGATACAGACGGAGCGTCGGATACCAGGGGGAGTCTGGCCTATTTAGCAACCAGCGCCAATCAGGAATAAAGGGCAGAAATACCTTTACTGGCCGGCCGAGGGCGCCCGCCAGATGTGCTACCGAGGTATCGACGGCGATTACCAAATCCACCAGTGACAGGATGGCGGCCGTGTCCTCGAAATTGTTGATGCTTGCCCCGAGGTCGAGGATGTTCGTGTCGGCCATTTTGGCGAGTTGAGCGGTTGCGGGTCCCTTCTGCAAGGAGATGAATTGGCAGCGGGAATCGGCGAGGAAGGGACGCCACTGATTCAGTAACATGGAACGATTGGCATCGTTGGCGTGGGTTGGGCGCCCGGCCCAGACGATGGCAATACAGGGCTTTTTGCCAGTTGGAAGCCGTTTGCGCCATTGGCGGACTTTGGCCGGATCGGGAGTCAGGTAGGGAATATCCGCGGGAATCGTGTCCAGCCGTGTTCCGAATGCACGGGGCAGACTTAGAAGAGGGCAGTGGACGTCATAGGGCGGCAGCGGGTGACCGCTGGAGATGACTTCCACCGCCTTGCCGAGTCGGCGCGCCAGGGATTCGATATCCGGCTGCACCACGAGAATCACGCTAGCGCCGGCGTGTTCCAGCATCGGGATGTAGCGTAGAAATTGGAAACTGTCGCCGAAGCCCTGTTCAGCATGAACAAGGACGCGCTTGCCCGTGATGGCTTCGCCGTTCCACAAAGGCTTGGGGAAGGAACGCTTCTCCTTGCAATCAGGCTGTAGCCAGCGACTCTCGTAACCTTCCCAGCCAGCAGCGAAGTCGGTCTGCGCGAGGTCGATCAGAGCCTCGTGCAGACGGGCCTTGACGTGGCCACCCGACAGAGCCTGGGCTTTCTGGAATGCCTTCTGCGCGGCGGGGTAATCGCCCAGTTCCTTGAGGATGATGCCGTGGTTGTAGTGGTAATCCGGGGAGTTCGGTTCCGATTTAAGGGCCTTTTGGGCCCAGGTGCGCGCCTCATCCCAGCGACCAACGGCGCCCAGCGCGTTGGCGAGATTCGACTGGGCCGAGGCGCTGCGTGGATTCAGCTCCACGGCCTGTCGCTGAAATCGAACCGCTTCCTCGACGCTACCGGCGGCCTTGAGATAAGCGCCGCAGTTGGACCAGTTTTCGGGGTCTTTGGGATTGAGACGGCAGGCGCGTTGTCCGAAGAGGACGGCGTTATGGGGCTGATTGGCGCGGTAGGCGACGATGGCGAGGCCGCTCCAGGCCCGTGCGCCGAGGGGGTGATGGAAGATAGCGCGCCAGAAGCGGGAGACGGCGGCCGGTCGTTCGTTGCCATCGAGGAGAGTACGGCCCTCCTCGATGAAGGTATTGGCCTGGGCCAGACGGGCGCGTCCGGCCTTCGAGGTTGGGGAAGCGATCTCGCGCAGCTCCCGGCCCAGGCGCTCCATGACGCTAGCCCAGTCGCCATGGGCAGGCTGACGGAACAAACGCATACCCGGATACCAGGGCGAGTCCTCCCGCTCCAGAAGCCAGCGCCAATCCGGCATCCAGGGCAGGAGAAGCCAGACCGGAACACCCAGGGCGCCTGCCACATGAGCCGTGGACGTATCGACGCAGATCAGCAGGTCGAGATTGAGCAACGCGGCGGCAGTATCGCTGAAGTCCTTGATATGAGGCGTCAGATCCTGAAGGGAAGACTCCACATGACAAGCGGCGATGTCGGCCCCACGCGCACCGACCTGAAGCGAGAAGAAGCGAATATTGTCGATGGCCAGCAGGGGCGCCAGAAGCGCCAGATCGACGGAACGATTGGCATCGTTCTTGTGGGACGGATTGCCGGCCCAGACCAGGCCCACCCGCAGACCCGGCCCGGCCAGGCGTTGCTCCCATTCACCAATGCGCCGGGGATCGGCGTGCAGGTAGGGAATGGTCGATGGGATGGCGAGGATATCGCCGCCGATGAGGTGCGGCAGCGAGAGGAGCGGGCAAACGAAATCAAAGGCGGGGTAGGCTTGTCCCTCCCGCAGCAGTTCCACGTTCTCCGGCAAGACGACGAGGCTGGAGAGGGTTTCCTGGAGCAGCAGCAGGACGCGCGCGGCGCGTTGGGCGATCTCGGGCAGATAGCGCAGGAACTGGAGGGAATCACCGAGGCCTTGCTCGGCATGGACGAGGAGGGTCTTGCCGGCGAGGGGCTCGCCATTCCAGACCGGTTGCTTGACCGGCAGACGCTTGGAGGGGAAGTCCGGCACCTGCCAGCGGTATTCGTAATCCGCCCAGCCGCCAACGAAGTCCCCCGCCAGCAGCCGCGCCAAACCCCGGTTGTAGAGCAGACCAGGGTAGCGCGGGTTTTCGCGGATGCCGAGCTCAAAGGCGCGCAGCGCCAGATCGACGCTACCGGCGGCCTTGAGATAAGCGCCGCAGTTGGACCAGTTTTCGGGGTCTTTGGGATTGAGACGGCAGGCGCGTTGTCCGAAGAGGACGGCGTTATGGGGCTGATTGGCGCGGTAGGCGACGATGGCGAGGCCGCTCCAGGCCCGTGCGCCGAGGGGGTGATGGAAGATAGCGCGCCAGAAGCGGGAGACGGCGGCCGGTCGTTCGTTGCCATCGAGGAGAGTACGGCCCTCCTCGATGAAGGTATTGGCCTGGGCCAGACGGGCGCGTCCGGCCTTCGAGGTTGGGGAAGCGATCTCGCGCAGCTCCCGGCCCAGGCGCTCCATGACGCTAGCCCAGTCGCCATGGGCAGGCTGACGGAACAAACGCATACCCGGATACCAGGGCGAGTCCTCCCGCTCCAGAAGCCAGCGCCAATCCGGCATCCAGGGCAGGAGAAGCCAGACCGGAACACCCAGGGCGCCTGCCACATGAGCCGTGGACGTATCGACGCAGATCAGCAGGTCGAGATTGAGCAACGCGGCGGCAGTATCGCTGAAGTCCTTGATATGAGGCGTCAGATCCTGAAGGGAAGACTCCACATGACAAGCGGCGATGTCGGCCCCACGCGCACCGACCTGAAGCGAGAAGAAGCGAATATTGTCGATGGCCAGCAGGGGCGCCAGAAGCGCCAGATCGACGGAACGATTGGCATCGTTCTTGTGGGACGGATTGCCGGCCCAGACCAGGCCCACCCGCAGACCCGGCCCGGCCAGGCGTTGCTCCCATTCACCAATGCGCCGGGGATCGGCGTGCAGGTAGGGAATGGTCGATGGGATGGCGAGGATATCGCCGCCGATGAGGTGCGGCAGCGAGAGGAGCGGGCAAACGAAATCAAAGGCGGGGTAGGCTTGTCCCTCCCGCAGCAGTTCCACGTTCTCCGGCAAGACGACGAGGCTGGAGAGGGTTTCCTGGAGCAGCAGCAGGACGCGCGCGGCGCGTTGGGCGATCTCGGGCAGATAGCGCAGGAACTGGAGGGAATCACCGAGGCCTTGCTCGGCATGGACGAGGAGGGTCTTGCCGGCGAGGGGCTCGCCATTCCAGACCGGTTGCTTGACCGGCAGACGCTTGGAGGGGAAGTCCGGCACCTGCCAGCGGTATTCGTAATCCGCCCAGCCGCCAACGAAGTCCCCCGCCAGCAGCCGCGCCAAACCCCGGTTGTAGAGCAGACCAGGGTAGTCGGACCGGACAGCGACGCCATGCTCGAAACAGGCGAGAGCCTCGGCCATCTTGTGTCGCTCGGACCATATCCGGGCCAGGATCCCCCAGGCATCGGCATGGTTGGGTTCGAGCCGGAGCGCCGCCTTGAGCTGCGCTTCCCCGAGGCCGTCCTGGCCGAGTTCCACCAGGGCCTTGCCAAGCATGAAGCGGTAGTCTGCCAGGTCGGGGCGGGTGCGGGCGGCGGCCTGAAAGTGTTCTGCCGCGCCGGCATGATCGCCCTGGCCAATGAGGATGTTGCCGAGATTGTTGTGGGCGGTGTGGAATGTCGGATCGACGGCGACAGCCTGACGGTAGGCGGCTATCGCTTCCGTATCGCGGCCGAGATTGCGCAGGGCGACGCCCCGATTGCTGTGATAACTGGCCTTGCTCGGGTCGAGGGCAACGAGATGGTCGAAGCATTCGAGCGCATCGTCATGCCGTGCCAAGCTGTTGAAGAGAACACCCAGATTGTTCCAGGCATTGGTGTGCCGGGGCTGAAGCGCCAGAAGTCGCCGATAGATCGGAATCGCCTTTTCCCCCGCTCCCTGAGTCTGGAGAGCGAAGGCGGTGGCGAACAACGCGCCTTCATCGTTCGCCACCCTCGGATCGTCAGTTAGGCTGCTTTCTTTCAATCGGCAGAATTCATCAGGTCCATTGGAAGTCGGTTTCGCTCAGAGGGATCGAACCGATCAGGGTAATCTTCATGTCGGCGCCGCCAGACCCATCCACATCCACGCTGACAATGGTATTGCCGCCGGACGTGGTTATCAAGGCTTCGGAGTTGCCCGTGCCGGTGAAGGCGCTGACGACACTGAAATTGCCGCTCTGGAGGCCGGTGAAGCCGAGCTTGTCATCGCCGACGACAAAGTCGGAGATGGTATCCGACACGGTGAGGCTGGACTGACTGGCTGCGGTGTAATTGAAGTAATCCACGCCATCGCCGCCGATCAGGGTGTCGGCGCCATTGCTGCCGGTCAGGGCGTCGTTGCCGAGGCCGCCTTCGAGACGCCCTCCGAGTGCCGAGAGCGCCATGGTGATGGTGTCGTCGTCGAGGCCGCCGACGACGGTTTCCACATTAGTCACCGTGACGCTGTTGGCGCCAGCGCCGGACAGGTTGAGTATGTCGGTGCCGCCGGCAAGGTTGACGCTGAAGTTGGTGACGGCTTCGCCTAGGGTCACGGTATCGTTGCCTGTGCCTGCCACCAGAGACTCGACGCCGGTTATCGTCACGACATTGGTAGCGTTCGCGAGCGTCACCGTGTCATTGCCGCCCTTCAGGTCGATTACTGCATTGGCGGCACCCACGAAGGTGATCTTGTCATTGCCGGTATTGCCATTGATGGTCTCGATGCCGGCGACGGAGACGGTATTGGCGCCGGTGGCGAGGTTCAAGGTGTCGGTGCCAGCTCCGAGACGTACCGTACCCGAGCCGAGGGTGTTGCCCAGTGTCACCACATCATCCCCGAGATTACCGTTGATGGATTCGGTACCGAGGATGGTGACGGTGTTGCCGCCAGTAGCCAGGGTGATTGTGTCGGTGCCGCCGCCGAGGGAGTAATAGTTGCCGGAGGCGGATTGGGTGAGGGTGACTGTGTCGTTGCCGGTTCCACCGATCACCGTTTCTACCGTGGCATCCAGGCTGACCGTGTTGGTTGCATTGGCCAGGTTGATCTGGTCGGTGCCGGTGCCGAGGGAGAAACTGCCGGTGGTGACGGCCGCAGCGAAGGTGATAGTGTCGTTGCCGGTGCCGCCAATGATGGTCTCGATATTTAGAGCCGTCAGGCTGTTAGCACCGTTGGAGAGGGTCAAGATATCGGTCCCCACACCGAGGTCGATGCGGTTTCCTGCGGCATCGGCCCCCAGGGTGACGGTGTCGTTGCCCGAATTGCCAGTGATGGTTTCGACGTTGGACACGGTCAGTGAGTTGGCGGCATTGGCCAAAACAAGACGGTCGGTACCGTCGGCGAGGTCGATGAGGCCCCCAGCGATGGCCGTCCCCAGAGTCACAACATCGGCGCCGGAGTCGCCGTTGATGGTTTCAATGCCACGAGTGGTGAGCGTATTGGCGCCGTTGGCCAGGTTCAGGATGTCGGTGCCGCCGCCAAGCTGGACCAGTCCGTTGCTCAGGGCTGCACCCAAGGTGATGGTGTCGTTGCCGAGGTTGCCGGAGAGGGTTTCCACGTTGGACACGGTCAGGGTGTTGGTTCCGTTACCGAGATTCAGGACATCGGTTCCAGCGCCGAGATCGACGACCGCGCCAGTGATGGCGGCGCTGAAGGTGATGGTGTCGGCGCCCGAATTGCCGGTGACGGTTTCAATGCTCGCGCCCAGGGTCAAGGTGTTGGCGCCATTGGCGAGGATCAGCGTATCGTTCCCGGCGCCGAGGTCGAAGCTACCGCTGGCGGCTGCCGCACCGAGGGTCACGGTGTCGGCGCCCGAGTTGCCGATTACGGTTTCGGTGTTGTAGACCGTCACCGAGTTGGCGCCATTGAAGAGGTTTAGGATGTCCGTGCCTTGGCCAAGATTGACCACTGCGCCGGTGGCGGCTGAGCTGAGGGTGATGGTGTCGTTGCCCGTGCCACCGGTAATCGTCTCAACGTTGGAAACCGTTGCCGAATTCGTTGCGGTATTGGCGAGAATCAGTCGATCGGAACCGCCGGCCAAATCGACAACGCCTCCGGCGATGGCAGTCACCAGCGTTACCACATCGGCGCCGGAGTTGCCGGTAATCGTTTCGATACCCCGTGTGGTCAGTGAGTTATCACCATTGGCCAGATTCAGGATGTCAGTGCCGCCGCCGAGTTGGACCAGGCCATTAGTCATGGCGGAGCCAAGAGTGACGGTGTCGTCGCCGAGATTGCCCGAGATGGTCTCGACGTTGCTGACGGTGACGTTGTTTGTTCCATTCGCCAGATTCAGAGTATCCGTGCCGGCCCCCAAATCGTAGCTACGGCCGGAAACTGCATCCAGCAAAGTGACGGTATCGGCACCCGAGCCGCCAATCAGGGTTTCGACAGTCGCGGAAACGCTGAGGGAGTTTGTAGCGTTGGCCAGCGTCAGGATATCGGTGCCGGAGCCGAGATCAACAACACCACCGACGATGGCGGCGCCGAGAGTGATGTTGTCATTTCCGGTGCCGCCGGTGATGGATTCCACGTTGCTGACGGTGAGGGTGTTGGCGGCATTGGCGAGAATGAGGGTGTCGGTGCCGGAACCGAGGTTTATGAGGACGCCGGAGGCCTGACCGGCCAGGGTGATCTTGTCGTTGCCGGTGCCGCCGACGAGAGTTTCGACGTTCTTGACCGAGATGTCATTGACGCCATTGGCGAGGGTCAGAGTGTCGGTGCCGGAACCCAGGTCATAGCTGTATTGAGTTCCGGAGACGGCTGCGCTGAGGGTGATGGCGTCGGTGCCGGTGCCGCCGACGATGGATTCGACGCTGGCATTGAGGGTGAGGGTGTTGGCGCCATTAGCCAGGTTCAAGATATCTGTTCCCTGCCCCAGGGTAATCGAAGCTCCATTGACTGCTGTCCCCAAGGTGACGGTGTCGTTGCCCAGGTTGCCAACAATGGTTTCGACATTGGAAACCGTGATGTTATTGGTGCCGTTTGCAAGATTCAGAATATCCGTGCCACCTCCCAGGTCAATGGTTGCTCCGGAGATGGCTGCGCCCAGGGTGACGGTGCTGGTACCGTTGCCACCAGTGAGGGTCTCAACATTGGAGACGGTTAGGGTATTCGGCCCGGCATTGGACAGAGTCAGGATGTCGGTGCCGGAACCGAGGTCATAGACTGCGCCGGAGATGGCCGCCGTGACCGTAATGGTATCGTCACCGGTGCCGCCGGTGAGGGTCTCGATGCTGCCATTGAGGGTCAGGTTGTTGCCGTCATCAGCCAGAATCAGGCGGTCGTTGCCGGCGCCCAGGTCATATATGTTGCCGGTAACCCCGGTACTCAGCGTTATGGTGTCGGCGCCGGAATTGCCGATCAGGGTTTCGATGGTGTCGCCAACAGTGAGAGTGTTGGTGAAATTACCGAGGGTCAGGATATCGGTACCGGAGCCCAGGTCGATGGAGCCGCCGGCGATGGCGGTGGCGTAAGTGACGGTATCATCGCCGGTGCCGCCGATAATGGTCTCGATGCCCCGGACGGTCAGGCTGTTGTTGCCATCGGCTAGCGTCAGGATGTCGGTGCCGCCGCCGAGTTGCACCAAGCCGTTAGTCATTACGGTGCCCAGCGTCACGGTATCGTCGGCCAGGTTGCCGGTAATGGTTTCGACATTCTTGATCAGGACGTCGTTGGGGCCGTTGACCAGGGTCAGGGTATCGGTGCCAGAGCCCAGGTCATAGCTGTACTGGGTACCGGAGACGGCCTCGCTGATGGTGATAGTGTCGTTGCCGGTACCGCCGATCAGCGTTTCGAGCGTTGCGTCAATGGTTAGCGTGTTAGTGCCGTCGGCCAGGGTAAGGACGTCGGTGCCGGAGCCGAGGGCGATGGAGCCGTTGTTGATAACGGTGCCGAGGGTGATGGTGTCATTGCCGGTGCCGCCGACGAGGGTCTCGATGTTCTTGACGGTGATGTCGTTGGCGCCATTCGCCAGGTTGAGCCGGTCCGTCCCTGCCCCCAGATCGTAGCTGCGGCCACTGACTGCGGCAGTCAGGGTAACGGTGTCAGCGCCGGAGTTGCCGATCAGGGTTTCGACGGAAGCGCCAAGGGTGAGAGTGTTGGTGAAATTGCCGAGGGTCAGGATATCGGTACCGGAGCCCAGGTCGATGGAGCCGCCGGCGATGGCGGTGGCGTAAGTGACAGTGTCATCGCCGGTGCCGCCGATAATGGTCTCGATGCCCCGGACGGTCAGGCTGTTGTTGCCATCGGCTAGCGTCAGGATGTCGGTGCCGCCGCCGAGTTGCACCAAGCCGTTAGTCATTACGGTGCCCAGCGTCACGGTATCGTCGGCCAGGTTGCCGGTAATGGTTTCGACATTCTTGATCAGGACGTCGTTGGGGCCGTTGACCAGGGTCAGGGTATCGGTGCCGGAGCCCAGATCATAGCTGTACTGGGTGCCGGAGACGGCCTCGTCGAGGGTGATAGTGTCGTCGCCAGTACCGCCAACCAAGGTTTCAATCGTTGCGTCAAGGGAGAGGGTGTTATTGCCGTCAGCGAGGGTTAGCGAGTCGGTGCCAGAACCGAGGCTGATAGAGCCGCCGCTGATGGCCGTGCCAAGGGTGATGGTGTCATTGCCGGTGCCGCCGGTGATGGTTTCAATGTTATTGGCGGTGATGTCGTTGGCGCCATTCGCCAGATTCAGTCGGTCGGTGCCGGCGCCCAGGTCGACGAGGGCGCCGGAGATGGCGGCGCCGAGGGTGATGGTGCTGGCGCCGCTGCCGCCGGTGAGGGTCTCGACGTTGGAGACGGTCAGCGTGTTGGGACCGGCGTTGGATAGGGTCAGAATGTCGGTGCCGGAACCGAGGTCATAGACCGCGCCGGAGATGGCTGCTGTGACCGTAATGGTGTCGTTCCCCGTGCCGCCGGTGAGGGTTTCGATGCTGCCGTTTATCGTCAGGGTGCTACCGTCATCGGAAAGCGCGAGGCTGTCATTGCCGGCCCCTAGATCATAGGCATTTCCGGTGGCGCCGCCGGTCAGGGTGATGACATCATCGCCTGAGTTTCCAATGACGGATTCAATGCCGGGACCAACGCTGAGGGTGTTGGCGCCGTTGGCCAGGATCAGTGTGTCGTTCCCTTCACCCATCCCTACCTGAACCCCGCTTACGGCGCCGGTAAACGTAATGGTGTCGTTGCCGCTGTTGCCGATCACGGTTTCAATCGTGTTGCCCAGGTTCAGGGTGTTGTTGCCATTGGCGAGGATCAAGGTGTCGGTACCGGAGCCGAGAACGATGCTGACGCCGGAGGCGGCTTCACTCAGGGTGATGGTGTCGTCACCGGTACCGCCGACAATGTTCTCGATGCCGCTGACAGTAATGTCGTTGGTGCCGTCGGCGAGGGTCAGACGATCGGTTCCTGCGCCGAGAGATATCACGGCGCCGCTGATGGCTGTTCCCAAGGTGACGGTGTCATTGCCGGTGCCGCCAATAGTCGATTCCACGCCTGACATCCAGACGTTGTTGGTGCCGTGCTCCAAAGTGACGGTATCGCTATCGGTGCCGCCCGTGACGCTTTCCACGCTGTTGATGGTGACGGTATTGGTTCCATCGGCCAGGATCAGCTTGTCGGTTCCCAGGCCCAGAGCAATGGAGCCGTCGGTGATAGCGGTAGCCAAGGTGACGGTGTCACTCACACTGCCGCCGGTGACGAATTCCACGTTGCTGAGAGTCACCGTGTTGGTGCCGGCGCTTGAGAGAATGACGCGGTCGGTGCCATCGTCAAGATCGTAGCTGCCGGCGGTGACGCGGGTGCCGAAGGTGACGGTGTCGTTGCCGGTACCGCCGGTAATGGTCTCGATATTGCTGGCGCGCAGGCTGTTGGTGCCGTCGGCCAAGGTCAGTGAGTCGTCGTCGCCATCTTTGAGATCGTAGACCGCATTCGAGACCGCCGCACTCAGGGTGATGGCGTCATTGCTGCTGCCGCCGGTGACCGTCTCGATACTGGCATTGAGGGTCAGGGTGTTATCACCGCCATCGGCAAGAATCAGCGTGTCGCTGTTGCTGCCCAGATCGAAGCTCCCCGCGGTTACCTCCGACAGCAGGGTTATCGTATCCGCCCCGAGGCCGCCAACGACAGTTTCCACGCCATCCACCGCGACGTTATTGACGGCGGTGTTGCCGCTGAAGAGATTGAGGACGTCGGTTCCGGCGCCGAGCTCGATACGGCCGCCGCTGAGGGCGGCACCGAGGGTGACGGTATCTCCGCCGGAGTCACCGATCACGGTCTCGGTTGCGGTTGCCGTGACCCAGTTGTCGCCGTTGGCCAAGGTCAGGGTGTCGGACCCGGCACCGAGGTTGATCGAGGCGCCGCTGACCGTACTGGTTAAAGTGATGCTGTCGGTTCCCGAATTGCCGGTGATGGCTTCGGCGTCCTTGACCTTGATGCTGTTGGTACCGTTGGCAAGGGTCAGTGTATCCGTACCCGAGCCGAGGTCGTAGAGGTAGTCCGCGCCGGAAACGGCGGCGGAGAGAGTGATCGCGTCGTTGCCGGTGCCGCCGACGACGGATTCGACGCTGGCACCGAGTGTGAGCGTGTTGGCACCATCGGCCAGATTGAGGATGTCGACCCCGGCGCCGATGTCGTAGCTGCCCGAGACGACAGCGTTGGAAAGGGTGACGGTATCGTTGCCGGTGCCGCCGATGACGGTTTCCACCGAGGTGACTGTGACGTCGTTGGCGCCGTCGGCGAGTTTCAGGGTGTCGGTGCCACCCGCGAGATTGTAAGTTCGGGAGGTGACGACATCGCTGAGGGTGACCGAGTCGCTGCCGCCGTTGCCAGTCAGGGTTTCGATGGAACTACCGATCACCAGGGTGTTGTTTGCGTTGTAGAGGGCTAGAACGTCGGTACCGGCGCCGAGGTCGAAGCTGCCGCCGGTAACGGCGGCGCCGAGAGTGATGGTGTCGTCGTCGCCGCCGCCAATCACGGTTTCTACCTGACTGACGGTCAGGGTGTTGGGACCGCTTCCATCGAGGGTCAGGGAGTCAGCGCCGTCGCCCAGATCAATGACGCCGCTGGCCACCGGGGCGCCGAGAGTGATGGTGTCGTTGCCGGTGCCGCCAACGATGGTTTCAGTGCCGGAGACGGTGAGGGTGTTGGCGCCATTGGCCAGGGTGAGGGTATCGGTTCCCGTACCCAGATCGTAGAGGCCGCCAGCAACTGCAGTGGCGAGGGTCACGGCATCGTCGCCGGTGCCGCCGGTGAGGGTCTCGACGCCCGAGGCGCGCAGGGTATTGCCATCATCCTCCAATGTGACGATATCGGTATCGGTGCCGCCCACCAGGGTTTCGACGTTGGCAACCGTCAGGGTATTGGCGCCGTTGCCGAGGGTCAGGATGTCGTCGCCGACGCCAAGATCGTAGAGGCCGCTGGCGATCGCGCCAGTGACGGTAACCGTGTCATTGTCGGCGCCGCCTGTGACTGTTTCGATGTTTTCGATAGTCAGGGTATTCGCCGCGCTGCCGTCGAGGGTCAGGGTATCGGTTCCGGCGCCGAGGTCAATGAGACCGCCGGAGACGGCAGAGCCTAGCGTGACCGTGTCATCATTGGCGCCGCCGGTGAGGGTTTCGACGTCTGCCACGGTGACGGTGTTGCCGCCGGCGGCGAGGGTCAGGGTATCGACGCCGCTGCCGAGGTCGATCGAGGCGCCGCTGATGGCCGCACCGAGGGTGATGGCGTCATCTCCCGTGCCGCCGGTGATGGTCTCTGCGCCCGATACCGTCAGGGTGTTGGCGTCGTCGGCGAGGCTCAGCGTGTCAGTACCGGAGCCGAGGTCGTAAACGCCGCCGCTCAGGGCCGAAGCCAGAGTAACAGCATCGCCGCCGGTGCCGCCGGTGAGAGTTTCCACGCCGGAGACAAGCAGAGTGTTGCCGCCATTGCCGAGCGTGATGGTATCGGTATCGGTTCCGCCGACCAGGGTTTCAATGTTGGAAACCGTGAGGGTGTTGGCGCCGTTGGCCAAGATCACGGTGTCGTCGCCCACGGCAAGATCTACTGCGCCGGAGGATACGGCGGAAGTGAAAGTGATGCTGTCGTCACCTGAGTTGCCGGTAACGGTCTCCACGTCGGTGAGAGTGAGGGTATTGTTTCCGTTGGCCAGGGTCAGCACGTCGGCGCCGCTGCCCAGGTCGACCTGGGCGCCACTGATGGCGGCGCCGAGGGTGATGGTGTCGTCGTCGCTGCCGCCGGTCAGGGTCTCCACGTTGCTGACGGTCAGGGTGTTGGCGCCGCTGCCATCCAGAATCAAGGTGTCGTCACCGCCGGCCAGGTCGATGAGGCCGGCAGTGGCTGGAGCGCCCAGGGTGACGGTGTCGTTTCCGGAATCGCCGGTGATAGTTTCGGCGCCGGATACCGTCAGGGTGTTGGCGGCATCGAACAGGGCCAGCGTGTCCGTGCCTGCTCCCAGGTCAATGGATGCGCCGGATACGGCGTTGCCGAGGGTGACGACGTCGTCGTTGATGCCGCCGGTGAGAGTCTCGATGCCGTAGGCGACAATGGTGTTGGCAGCATCGTCGAGGGTCAGAATGTCGGTGCCGGCGCCCAGATTGATGAAGGCGCCGCTGGCCGCGCCGTCCCAAGTGATGGTGTCAATGTCGTTGCCGCCATTGAGGGTTTCGATGCCACTTACCGTCACTGTATTGACGCCGTTGGCCAACACCAGCTTGTCGCCGCTGCCCGAGCCCAGATCAACGGCGCCGTTGATGGTCGTGAGCAGGGTGACTTGATCCGCGCCGGTACCGCCGACGATGGTCTCCGCACCAAGCGCGGAAAGAATGTTGGTGCCATCCGCGAGGTTCAGGGTGTCGTCGCCAGCGCCCATGTCGATGCGGCTGGTGGTGACAGCGCCATCCAGTGTGATGGTGTCGTCGCCGGAGCCGGCGTTGACGGTTTCGACGGTATTGGCAATGGTGAGGGTGTCGTCGCCGGAGCCGAGGGTCAAGGTGTCGTTGCCGGTGCCGAGGTCATAGCTGCCTGCAGTGATGGTGCCGGTAAGGGTGACGGTATCGTTGCCGTTGCCGCCGACTACGGTTTCGGTGTTGGCGACGGTGATGTTGTTGGTGCCGCTGGCGAGGTTGAGGATATCGTCGCCGACGCCGAGGTCGATGCTGGCACCGGAGATTGCGGCGCCGAGGGTGATGGTATCGTCATCGCCGCCGCCGGTAATGGTTTCGACGCGGGTGACGGTGAGGGTGTTGGGGCCGCCGCCATCGAGGGTGAGGGAATCGGCGCCGGTACCGAGGTCAATCACGCCGGCGGTCATGGCGGCGCCGAGGGTGATGGTATCGGCGAGGCTGCCGCCGGTCAGGGTTTCAACGTCGGTAACGGTGGCCGTGTTGACGGTATGGGCCAGGGTGACGATGTCGGTGCCGGAGCCGAGGGTGATGGTGCCGGTGATGGCGTCGCCGAAGGTGACGGTGTCGGCGTCGGAGCCGCCGGTGAGGGTTTCGATGCCCCTGACGGTGAGGGAATTGGCGCCGTCGCCGGAGATGGTCAGGGCGTCGGCACCGGAACCCAGATCATAGACGGCGCCGGTGACGGCGCCGTCTATGGTGATGGTGTCGTCGCCGGAGCCGGCGTTGATGGTTTCGACGGTATTGGCAATGGTGAGGGTGTCGTCGCCGGAGCCGAGGGTCAGGGTGTCGTTACCGGCGCCGAGGTCATAGCTGCCGGCGGTGATGGTGCCACTGAGGGTTACGGTGTCATTGCCGTTGCCGCCGACCACGGTCTCGGTATTGGCGACGGTGATGTTGTTGGTGCCGCTGGCTAGGTTGAGGATATCGGTACCGCCGGCCAGATCAATAGTGGCGCCGGAGATGGCCACCCCAAGGGTAATGGTGTCGTCGTCGGCGCCGCCGGTGAGGGTCTCGACACGGGTGACGGTTAGGGTGTTGGGGCCGCCGCCATCGAGGGTGAGGGAATCGGCGCCGGTGCCGAGGTCAATGGTACCGGCGGTCATGGCAGCACCGAGGGTGATGGTATCGGCGAGGCTGCCGCCGGTCAGGGTTTCGACGTCGGTAACGGTGGCCGTGTTGACGGCATGGGCCAGGGTGACGATGTCAGTGCCAGAGTCGAGATTGATAGTGCCGGTGATGGCGTCGCCGAAGGTGATGGTGTCGGCGTCGGAGCCGCCGGTGAGGGTTTCGATGCCCCTGGCGGTGAGGGAATTGGCGCCGGCGCCGGAAAGGGTCAGGGCATCGGAACCGGAACCCAGGTCATAGAGAGCACCGGTGACAGCGCCACCGAGGGTGATGGTGTCGCTACCGGTGCCGCCCGTGAGGGTTTCGACGTCAATCGCAGTCAGGGTATTGGCATCGCTGGACAGGGTGACGATGTCCGTGCCGGAGCCGAGGTCAGCCGTGCCGCTGGCAGCGGCGCCGAAGGTGATGGTGTCGCTGACCGATCCGCCCGTCAGGGTCGTGGTGTTGAGCACCGTGATGGTATTGGCGCCATCGCTGGCGAGATTCAGAATGTTGGTGCCGCCGCCGAGGTCGATGCGGGCGCCACTGATGGCGGTGCCGAGGGTGACGGTGTCGTTGCCGCCGACGCCAGTGATGGTTTCGACGTTGCTGACCGTCAGGTCATTGGCGAAGTTGCCCAGAGTGAGTTGATCAGTGCCGCCAGCGAGGTCAATCTCGCCGGAAGCGATCTGGGCATTCAGGGTGACGCTGTCGTTTCCGGCATCGCCGGCAATGGTTTCCGCGCCGCCGACGGTGAGCGTGTTGGCTGCATTGGCGAGAGTCAGGACGTCTCCCGTTCCCGCGCCCAGATCAAACGTGCCGCCGCTGACGCCACTTTGCAGGGTGAGACTGTCGTCGCCGCTACCCAGGCTGACGCTGCTTGTTCCAATAGTTCCGGTAATGGTTACGGTATCGGCGTCCGAGCCGCCGGTAATGGTTTCGACGCTGGTGACGGTAATGTCGTTGGGGCCGTCGGAGGCGAGGGTGAGTTGATCGGACCCTACGCCCAGGTCGACCACGGCGCCTGTAATCGCAGTATCGAAGGTGACGATATCGGCGCCGGAGTTGCCGACGACCGTTTCGACATTCGAAAGGGTGACCGTATTGCCGCCCGTATAGGCCATGGTGACCTTGTCGCCGGTGCCGTCATCGAGATCCATGACGAGGCCGCTGACTTGCTCGGTGAATTTGATGACTTCATCACCCGTGCTGCCCGTGATGGTCCCGACATTGGTCGCGGGAAGGGTGATCTCGGTGCCGTCACCAGTAACTTGAAGGTTAATTGCCATTTTGTCTCTCCTTAAATACCAGACTCGTCAGCCTGGTCTTTCGGGTGCTTATTACTGCCGGATGCGGTACAAAATTCCCTCGCGCAGCGTCGCGCGATAAGCCTCAACTAAATAACGTCACTATTCAAATGAACTTTAGCTAGGGCCGGAACTATTTCACGGCTTACGGATGTCACCGTATATAAAACAATGTGTTGTGATTTTGCATTGGGGGTATGTATGGACTCTCGGGACACTTGCAGAGGAACGGCGAGGACGCCAAGTTCCAAGTTGGCACGAATGGCCAGCGTCTGCTCCTTGAACGTTCGGCTGAAGCGCTGATCCATCCTGCTGGCCTGCGCTTCGGCAGCGAAGGCAAAGGTCCTATCAGCTACTTAGAACTCGATCAGTTGGAAGCCTTGGCAGATTACAAATAAGCCAGGAGTTCTATTGGAGTATCCAGCCAGCGCCAGTGGGCAGGCGCTTGGTTTTGTTTCTCGGCGCCATAACCCCAACTGGCGTAGAAAAAAGCTAATCCATTAGCTTCGGCGGCTTCGGCGTCTTCACGGCGATCGCCTATATAGGCCGTTGTGTATGGGTCAATGCCTTGCTCTCGCAACTGCTCGGCAAGGGCGATGGATTTGCCTGCGAAAGGCGGACTGCGCATATCCAGGGCATACAAAGAGCGAAAGTGTGACTGCCAGCCCAAATGGCCGACAAGGGCGCGGGTTGGCGCGATTCGCTTGTTGGTGCAGATATGAAGGTTGATGCCGCGCTTGCTCAATTCGTCCAGGAGCTCGCTAATTCCCCCATAGGCCGGCGTGGAAAATATCCCTTGGGTGTCGTAGTGGGATTTGAAGCCTGTTACAAGTTTCGCAAGCAGGGTCGGGTCATCGCTGCCTGCCAGTTGCGCCAGAGTTTGCTGCAATGGCGGCCCAATCAGGCCTGGCTCAAGTGGCAGCTTGGGCTCAACATGAGCGGCCTGCAAGGTGGCGGCAAACGATGCAAGAATTCCCGGGGCGGAGTCGACCAGGGTGCCATCAAGGTCGAAGACCAAGCTACGCAGTGAATTGATCACGGATACCTTACTCCGCCCAGGCCGCCTGCCAACTTGCGAGGTGTTGGTCCAGCATCCAGCGATCAAAAATGTATTGCCGTAAGGCATCACCTCGTCGCGCCAGGTCGTCCGGATTGTTGATGTGGTCGCGGACCACCTTCATCCAGTCCCGATGTTTGTTCTTCACCAACGTGACAGGAAAGCCCGAGCGGTAGGGATATATATCCGTGGCAATCACCGGAATGCCGAGAATGCCATATTCGAGAACGCGAAGATGGCTCTTGCATTCGTTGAAATGGTTAATCTCCAGCGGGGCAATGGCCAGATCGAGATTGAGGCTGGCGAGCTTTTCCGGATAGGTGTTGAATTTGACGCCTTCATCGAACTCGGTGATGTAAGGCTTCAACTCGGTCAGACACATGCCCATAAAGACCCAGTCCACCTCCTTCGCGGTTTCGCGTACCACGTCACGAATCAATTCCAGGTCGCCGAGATGGCTGACACCCCCGGCCCAGCCGACGCGCAGCTTCTTGCCGGTGCGGCGCTCAGACTTGAGGTGCGCCCATTGCGAGCGCATTAGGGCATTCGGAATGACGCGAATGTCGTCGTGAAACTGACGGAACTCTTCTGCCAGGGGCTCGGTGGAGACTGTAAAGCGATGAGAAATTTCTCCCACCTGACGGAGCCTTGCTTTCATGTCCTTGAGCAAGTCTTTCTTGTGAATGTTCTTGTCCGGTACCTTGGTTAGAAGGTCGTCGAAGTCCATGACAATCCGTGCTCCCAGTATTTTGCGGAAGCGGGCGAGGTTTTTCAGTTGCTGATCCCCCAACTGTCTCTGGGAAAAGATTACATCTATATCCAGCTTTTCCATAATGGCCGGAATGGGATAGCCTCGTCCGAGGCGGCCGCGAATCAGACCAGAACTGGTCGATTCCTGTAGTGGCTGGATGACTCGATAGTGTCCCGCGCCATCAAAATCAGAAGACATTCCGTAGATGTTCGGCACTGGACGCCAAGTGATAATGTCGGGCAAAAATGCGGGTTCGGTTTCGACTTTGAAGTCTTCCCCGCCAACGGCAAGGTAGGGATTGAAGCTGGGGTCTTGCACGAATGCTTTGCCCCATTTCGCCAGCAGTGCATTGTTGTCTTCCTTGTCGCCTTGCATGGTGCCATCCGATTCGTGAATCAGGGTGGCATAGGGCGTCCAAAGAATGCGGTATCCGGCTTTTCGTACCGCCAGGCATAGATCAATATCGGCTGGCCGAGGTAAGAGACTCCCTGCATCCATCCCTGCCACTCCAAGGTATACCTCCCGCTTGATCAGCATGCAGGCAAAGCTCACCGCAGAAACCTGCTGGATGGCATGAAGTCGACCGAATGGGGCGGGATGTTCTAATGGCCAGCCGTGGAAGGGGTTTGGTACGATGCCGGCTTGCATTGGCACCAAGCCGGCCTCTTCAATGGTCGATCCGTCGCCCCGGACCAGACGCGCTCCCACCACGGCAATGCCGGGCTGACTGCCCAGCGTTACCATGTTGCGGAGCCAATCCCGATGGGGTATCTGTATGTCGTCATGCAGGAACAGCAAGTACTCTCCCAGAGCCATCGTTGCTGCATGATTTAGAAGCGCGATCAGGCAAAAGGGAATACTCGTGGGCAATATCCGGATTCGGTCCGGGTCAATTTGCGCCAGACCATCCAGGTAGGCCCGGGTGTTGGACTCCGTGCTGCCATTATCGACGATGAGAATCTCGTAGTCGGGATAGTCGGTGTTTTCGACGATGGAGGTAATGCACCGCTCCAAATGCTCGAAATTGTCTTTGGTGGGAATGACCAAACTTACCCGAGGTATTTCGGTCAGTGGATAGCGAACATGTACCAAACCCGGCACAAGACCTGGTTCTACGTCGGCCGTTACATTGGTGCGCGACAGGTGTTCCTGGACTACGGCAAGGCGAGCGATTAAGGTCTGATCCGACGCCGCCGCCAGGGAAGGGTCGGAGCCGCTGCGGAAGTAAAGAATTCCGGCAACGCGCGAAACTTCTTCGGACTTGCATGACGAGGAAAGCCGCAACGCGGCATCCAATTCGTCGACTCCGCGCGGCAGCGCCCGCCAGCCGCCGGCTTGATGCCAGAGTTCCTTGCGTGCGAGCAAGAGTCCGCCCATGTAGCCCGAGGCGCGCATCAGGTAGGGATCAAAATCGGGTTTTAAGCGTGGCTGGCTGAAGTTCTGGCTGCCATCCGTGGTTGCTTCGTCGGTATATATAACGCGGCACTGAGGATGGGAATGAATGTGCTCGGCGATAGTCAGGAGTGCATGAGGCGCGATTCGATCACCGACGCGAATGACTCCACACCAGTCAGCAGGAGAGTTTGCGAGCGCTTCATTAACCAAGAGCCACGGGTCTTCGGCGGTTGTCCACCATTCAAGTCGACCGGAGCCAATTTCACCGGGCGCGACTTGGCGCGAGGCAATCGTAACAATTGTATTGAGATAGGCTTGTTCCAGCAGATTGGTCAGTGTGGAACTGGCCGCACCGGAATCCCCTGTGTCATCGACGATAACAAGGTGAAACAGCGGCGCCTTTTCCCATTGCCGGGCTCTTCGGTCGAAGAGTTGAAGATCCGCTGCCGTCAGCGAAAAAGAAACAGCTTGAGCCGTGCTGGTCGGCGCCTGTTGCTCATCGGCGACTTGGGGAGTCGGGCGCGATGGACCCGATGCGGGGAGGGAAATGCTCCGCCGGAAGTCGTCAAGAAAGCGATGCCGATGCTCGGTTGCGATATTCCAGGAAGCCCCCTTTCCTGATGTCGAAGAAGCACCGCTTTGTGCGGCCAGGTTTGAGGCCCGCTCGGCGGTAGTCTGTTGGGTTTGTGTCGCCATACGCTCAACCTGCCACCATGAATGGCGGAGACCCTGGCGGAGTATCTCGCCATAGCCATCAAGTTCGGCTTGAGCTTCGGCAAGTGCGTTGGGCTGGGTCGATAAGCGTATGCCAATTCCAACACCATCTGAGTTGCCGTGGTCGTGCCAATAGTCGGAGGGCACAATGAGTACGGGGCAACCACAAGCGAGTGCTTCCAGAACAATGCTCGACTGCTCGTAGCAATAGAGGACTTCGGCGCGGCGCAGAATGTCGGCGATTTCTTGCGCGGAGCGGGGTATGTCCAGGCAGAGACTGGTGGCGCCATTTGTCAGGTCGGGACTGACCTGGCCGCCGAAAGCGAGATATTTGTTGGCGAAATAGCAGGCGCCGCTGCGCTTGGCATGGTGTGGGTTGTCGCGATTATGAAAGGTGTCGAGATCAATGCTGGGAAGGCTGAGTTGTTCACCCCGCATATGCTCGGGAAGAAATGACGCGTTGTAGTAATAGACAAGGTTGCCTGGTGCATATTCTGTGTCACCGGCAAGGTGGCCAGGCTTGTTCAGAAGCCACCGAATGACCACGGGCAGATCCAGTGGGTTGCCAGAGACCACCTCGGGATAAATGGCGATTGGCGTTACGCCGCCAAGATAATGATGTTCTATGACCTCTTGGGAGAGCTTCGGTGTGCGTAATGAAGGATTGAGCGTCTCGGCCTTCGCGACGTAGGCTTCATAGCCGAGTTCATTTAAGGCATGGCACAGGTAGTGAAGGCTCCGTATTCCAGCGGAGGATTGCCTGTAGTCGGGGGCGTAGATGTAATACGGGTTTCGAGTTCTCTTGAAAAAACTGTAAGGGAGATTGTGAAGGCGGCCGAACTGGGGGGGCTCTCCCTTGTCATAGCCAAGGGAGATCTGTGCTTCGCGGAGGAAAATGCCGAACAGGGAGGCGATGCTGTCGTCGAAATGTTCCCGGTATTGGCCGGAAATTCCGTCGATGCTGACGTAGGCGTTGCCTGTCCCGGGTTCACGAGGTGTCAGGCCGGCGGCGGCAACGGCCGCTGCTATCTGCCCGTCGTCCACGTCGATGCCGCAGTGCTCGGTGATGCGACGAACCGTGCCGCAGAAGTCATGCTCCAAGTCGGCGAAGGAAAGGTGGAGGACGCCGGATCGCGGCCTCATCCAGGCGATAGCCTTCTCGGCGTCGCCAAGCAGGTTGTAGGATACGACCATTTCCAGGGTTCGCCGCAGGTCGTAGCCGGCGGGGGCGCCGCCGCGAGCTAGGTAGTGCCTGGCAAAGGCGACGGCTACGTCACGTAGGTCGCGGTGGATATACACGGCGCGGACCTGGCCATCGGCGAGGAGTGGGGCGAGGGCCGACGGATCGTCGTGGGTGCGGTAATACCAGGGCCCCGGCGTTCCCGCGGCGTAGTCTGCGAGGCGATCCGACTCGGTGGGGGCTAGGGTGGGGAAGGCGTAGCCCAGTTCGCCGAGCAACTGGCGCAGAACCCGATTCAGCTCGATGGCCCCGGAAAAGATCAGATGCGCGAAAACAAGATTGGGCAGGGGCATGAAAGTCGCCTTTGGATAAGATGCTAGGTAGCCTCGACGCGGCTCGAACAACTCCCGATTGGCATCCCGCGGCTCCAAGGCCTAGGACACGGGTGCTTTTACCAGCAGCGTTGCCCAGGCATCCTCACAGGTGTCGTGGGACGAAAGAACGTGTCCTGCCGCATCGAGGACATGGGTCACGCCGTCCGGGGTGCGCTCGATGGCCGCACCGTTGATTCCGGGGAGCAGTATGGCGGATGGCGGCGCCCCGGGATTGATGGAATTGAGCAGGGTTGCCACCGTGATTGTCCTGACCAGGTTTTCCCGGGTATCGGGACCGCCAGTGGTGATCATCGATCCGATTTCTAGAGTAATGCGCCGGCCGTAATGATCGTCTCCGGAACGAACCACCACGGTATCGGCCACCAGATCGACGATGATCCCGTCGAGGTCGTCGAAGCTCTTGGCCGGCAAGAGAGCGACCAGTGCGTGCCATTTTTCCCGCCGGTCGAGGGAATGGAGGCGGTCCCATTCTCCGTCGGAGGGAGTAACGCCGTCAGGAACGAAATAGTAGCGGTTGCGATAACGGACGATATTGGCATCTTCCCATTCCTCCGCCGTAACCGGCCGCGGTGACAGCTCCGCGGGCAGGGATTCCATCGCCCTGCTGGCGGTGGTCAGGCAACGGTAGGAAGGCAGGCACTCATGGGCCTCCTTCAGCCAGGTGCCATGGGGGACGATGAAGTAACGCCGATCGCGCAGAAAGATGTTGTGGTGATACCCCTGTCTGACGCAGACGTCCTGGCCGTTGTAAGGGCTGCGCTCGCTCTCGATGGTGTAGTCGGAGAGGACGGCATCATCGGCCACCTCGTCCCGGATGCCGAGATAGAAGGCGTGACGACTCAGCCAGTGGCCATAGCTCGCCCGCGCCGCTTCGTCCGCGGAGTCGACGGGCGGCGGAGAAATTTCGACGATACGCGAGAATCCCAAGCGTTGCAGAGAAAACTTGAGCAGGGCCGGGCTGATGATGGTGACGTCGAAACAGTTGGGAAAGGGGGCCGCGTAATAGGAATTGGCGGAACGGAACTTGAGACCCATGTCGTCGGCCGACGACCATTCTGCGGCCGTGCCGACGTTGGTCATGACGAAGATGGCCTTGCGGGCGAGGGAGGCCAGGCGCGTCAGGTGGGCCAGGGGGTTGGCTTGGTGCAGCAGTACCGCATAGCTCCACGCCAGGTCGACCCGCGGTAGGGCGTCCCATTGCCGCTGGCTGTCGTCAGTCATGTGGTGGAAGGATAGGGCCGCGCCCCGGGACGCGGCCAGGAGTCCGGCGACATCGGCGTAGTCCACAATGTCGGCGCCGTGGCAGTCGGCGATTCCCGAGGCGCTGAACTCGATGGGAAACAGGCCGTTGTTGCAGCCGATTTCCATCATTGAGCCGATTGCGCAACCCTCGGCGGTGAGGGCTTCCAGAGTGCCGCGGACGAAATGGCGGTAGAGCGAGAGCAACTGGAGATTATCGCGGACGAACTGGGGAAGGTCGTCATCGTCGATGGTGAAGTAGAAGTCCGAATCCAGCCCGTCCTTTCGACGCAGGTGGGGAGGTACATAAATGTTGCCAAAGCGGCGGGGATTGAAGTTCTCCTTGCTTGCGGAGGCGAATTGGGATTGTCCCTGAGGCCGGGACGGAGCGCCGCGCAGATTACCAAAGAACTGCAAGCCCGTTCCGGTGATGACGCCGTTGGGAAAGAATATGGGCTGGTAGCCGAGCAATCCCTTGTTGATCAGGTCGATGAAGTCCATGGTCTGCGTTACGGAGTGTCCAGGCAGCGGTTAATGATGCCAAGTATTTCGTCCACGTCGGCCGTCAGTTCTGTCGGAAAGTCCGCGGCGAATTCCTGCCAGGCGTCGATGCGGCCGCTATGGAAGGTGGCGGTGCCACCCCAGAGGGCTTGCTGAATGGTCGGAATGTCGGGCGTGTCGACGCCGATGAACGCGGCCAGGCGCTCGATGGTCCTCTGCTGGAGCGCCGGATCGCCTCCTCCGGGGGCGCCGACGATTTGTTCGAAGCCGAGAAAGCAGACACGGTTGGCCTCGCCCCAGCGAGCCATGTTGCGGTAGCGAGGCAGCATGGGCAGATGGCGATGATGGGGGTGTTCGCTGTCGGCAGGTACGCCGCGGAACTCATGATGGAAGCGCTCCCTCATGGGCAGGTCACGATAAAGGGAGTGGAGTGGATGGCCGGCGTTGGGACCGAGAATCCAGTTGATGTGAGACAGGGCGACGGCACGGGGATCGCGCAGCACGACGACGAGCCGGATGTCATTGGCCGCCATGTAGGTGGAACTGGCTGCGGACCACAGGTGGTGACCCTGGATAAAGTACGGCAGATCGGCGCCACGGAAGGTGGTTTCCATGAAGCGTTCGTAGGCGGCCTGGGAATTGATGCCGCAGGCGGTGCCGGCCATGGGTACCTCGCTGTCCTGGGTTTCAATGGCACCATCGGCCAGAAAGCGCACGTCCCGCGGGCGACGCTCCGCAGCACTGTTGAGGTAGCGGTCGGTCACCGGTACCAGCCCCAGCAGGGTCAGGAGCTTCGATACCAGATGGGTTCCGCTCTTGGGGATGGAGTTGAGGAGGAGCTTCGACATGAGGGGATATGGGGGAAAGGATAATGGTCGCCGCCCCGGGGCCACTTTATAGCCTGGAAGTGATTTGCAAAAACAGGGCAGTTCCGGACACGAAGGCGACGTCGATGCGCTCCCGGTGATTCGTCAGAAAGCGGTCGGCGGCTATGCGGGGACCATCGCCGAAGGCATGGGTATAGTCGTCAAGAACGATCCAGCCGCCAGCGGATACCTGGGGTGCCCAGAGTTCCAGATCGGTGGTCACCTGATCCTGGTCATGGTTGCCGTCGATGTGCAGCAGGGCAATAATCCCGTCATATCGTGTGGTGCCGAACTCCTCGCTGTGGATGCACGGGTCCTCCCGGTAGCGGAGGGCGGCCTCGCGGGAGGTGGCGCGCAGATAATTGACGTGGCCACTGGCTTCCCCGGATAGCAGGGCAAGCTTGAACACGGTCAATACCTGCGCGAAATCGAATTCCGCGAAGACGGTATTGATAGCGGCGCTTTCCTGCGTCGCTGCCGTCAGGTTCCAGGGGTCGACGCACAGCACCGGACCGATCGCGTGGGCCCGTGCCAGGCCAGCCAGGAGACTGGCGGACTTGCCGCACCAGACGCCGATCTCGACCACGTCGCCCCGGGGAAGGTGGCGGAAGACCTGGATGAAGGATTCCATCTTCTCCCGGCTGCACCAACCCGGAATGGCCTCGGTACGGAACAGGATAGAGGCCGTGGCGACGCCGGAGAGCGGTGCCGCGGTGGGGGCAGCGGGAAAGGGCGAGGCTTCCGCCGCGAGTCGTTCGGCATCGGCCAGGGCGCCCAGCCAAGGTGCGAGGTCCTCATGCCAGGGCCGGTTGCGCACCAGACGGGTGGCGATGCGGCCACCGCGGATCGCTTCGTCGAGCCGGCGCCAGACCACCAGATGCGGCGTGTAGATTAGCGAAATGCCCTGGTCGGCAACGAGACTGGCGAGGTGATCCTCGAAGTCAGGACTGTCGATGAAAGGCAGCAGCCCCCAGGCATCGCAGCCGGATACCGGCGTGTCGTGAGCCAGGGAGGACGCGCCGACGACACGGTCGCCACGCTCCCTGGCCTGATCGATGAACTGGCGGGCACGGGCCATGGTAGCGGGAAACACCAGTACGGTTTCGCCAACGGGACGGGGATGGAAGGATGTGGGCATGGGGCGGTTGGGCAATGGCGGTGGGGATCAGCTTGCAGGCCGGGCGGGACTGCGGCTCTTCAGGTGGCGTCGGGCGTCGGGGCCACAATTGAATAGCAGGTCAAGTATGCTGACTTCCGCGGCGAAACCGTCACCGAGTTGGGGATAGGGGGCGTAGTCATAGACCTTGTAGACCAGTTCGATGCCCGCCACGGCGAACTTTACCGGGTCAATGTAATCCGCTGCCGTCGGGCCCGAGAGATAACTCGTGGCGCCCACCCGGGTCAGGAGCTCGATCAGCCGGTCGGTCTTCGTCCCGCTGGCGGCGAGGGATGAAGTCTCCACCACCGGCGTGTCAATATCGAGGGTAGCCATGACCCACTTAGTGAGGTGGATGTCCAGCCGCGAAATGGAGGTTTCCGGGGAGGCCAGGGCTTCCGCCAACCCGGCCTCGAAACGGGCGAAATGGGGTGCCCGCCGGTAGGCATTAAAAATCTGGTTAAGATGCCGCGAGCGCCAGTCCTGAGTGTCGTCTATTCTGGTCTCGGCGATGGTACGGCTTGATTGCCCATGTCGTATCGGCACGGTAAGCCACTTCCGTCCGGCACTGGTCTTGATGAGGTTACGGTTACGCCAGTTTCTTCCTCGCGGATATAGCACGTCATCGAAGAACAGAAAAAGATCCACTTCGTCGATGATGTCGAAGTAACCCCGCCAAGGCAGGTAGCTGGGCTGGATGATGGCAACGCGCATTGCGTTCGGCGAGCCCGTCAGGGCCCGATTCCCTGCTGGACCCAATCGGTGCGCAGTTCCGCCCAGGTCCGTAGGTCGCCACTCAGGCGCCGTGCCATGGCCGCCTCCAGATAGTCGAGCCGTGGATGGCCCGGATTGACTCGGCGCAGGGTTGCGACGTCATCGTGCATGTAAAGGTTGTTGACGATGCGTTGGCATTGCTGCGCCTCGACGATCCTCTGTCGTTCCAGTCCCTCTTCAAGGCCGATCAGTTTCAGACCCAGGGCGGTATTGCCATCATGGGTACGGTAGCGGAGCAAGGGCTCCCGAAGGTAATGGTTGCCGCCCAGGAGTAGCCCTCGAAACGGAATGATCCAGTCGATGTTGCGCATGACTGGCAGCGGGCCGAAGACGTCCGTGATGGCACGATCCCAGGCCAGGGTGGCGCCGTGGCACATGACGGTGAAGTAGTTGTCGAAGAAGGCGTCTAAAGAGACGTCGTAATCTGCCTTCGGGTCACGGAAAAGGCCGAGGATTTCGCCATTGTCCGCCATGGACCAACAGTTGGAGCCCAGCACCGTCGCGCCGCTGTCATGGAAGGCATCCATCACTGCCGATACCCGATGGGGCTCGAAGACGTCGTCGCCACAGCCGAGAATCACCCGTTGGCCGGAGAGTCGCGGCAGGATCGTGGACCAGTGCCGCAGGTAAAGGCGTTCCGGATTCCGGTTCAAAACCAGGCGGTGAGGGCCATCGTAGTTCGCGCATTCTTGGCGCACGATGTCCCAGGTGGCGTCCGAGGAACAGTCGTCGGAGATGAATATCTCCAGGGGAGAATAGGTTTGGCTCAGGGCCGAGCGCACTGCCTCGCCGACGTAGGCCTCTTGCTGATAGGTGACCAGGAGCAGGGTTGCGGTGGTTGGGGTCATGGCATGGACGGCATCGGCGGGGCTCAAGGTTTGGTGGGGAAGGATTGTTCCACAATGTGGGCGTAGTCTTGGATTGGAACGCGAGATCGGCCAATGCAGGCGATACAGGGGGTCGGTGGCCTTCCCTCGATGAGGCCTTGGCGATAGGCACGGGAGCGGGGCATGGAGTAGATCTGCTCAAGGGAGTCCACGTCGCCGACGTGGCAAAGGGGATCCAGATGTGAAAGGCAGCACGGATGGATCGTGCCGTCTACCGCGAAATAAAGCATCGACCAGGGGTCGAGGCAGTTTCGGGTCTCTCCGGGCTGCAATGCATCGGAAGCGGTTACGTACTGAGAAAGGGTGCACCCCTTGAAGTTTCGCTCCCATGCCGACAGGGTGGCTTTCCCCTGGAAGCCGTGGCTGGGGGCGGCATCCAGATAGGAGCGCAGGTTCGGATGGATGTTGAGGGGAACCTTCAGTCGCGCGGCAGTTTCGGTTGCTCGTACGTACTCCATGTGGGCCTGCGCCAGTGCCTCGCCACTGAGGGAGAACAGACTACGGGGCGGGTTTTCGGAAATGCCGTGGAGTTCGATCAGGTTGCTGAGATTGACCTCGCAGCCTAGGGCGCTGGCGAGGGCCACCAGTCTGTCGAGTCCGACAACGCTGCGGTCGCTCAGCACTCCGGTCAGGCCGAGCCGGGGCGCGGGGCGACCGGCTCTGGCTGCGGCGGCGCGGATCAGGGTGATGTTGTGGGAGATGGTGCGCAGGTCCACCTTGCGACGCAATTGGCGCAGAAGATCGGGGTCGGCGGTATCGACGCTGACCATCACATGGACAAAACGACTCATCAGGTCGGCGTCGTCCCAGGACCAGGGATTGGCCGCGTTGGTGGATATCTGTAGCTTGAAGCCGGCATCGAGAAGGGCGGTGATCTTCTCCTGCCAGTCGGGGATTCCGGTGGACTCGCCATGGCCGGAAACGTTGATGACCTCAACCTCGCCCTGGCGGCAGAGTTCTGTGATCTTATGGAAGACATCGTCCGCCATGTGGGCGGCCTGATATCCCGGATCACTGAGAGCGCAGTAGATACAACGCAGGTTGCAGTCGGTGGTGAGCTCGATCTGGACGCGACGGTGGTACAGATGGGGCTGGAGCAGTCGGCTGGAGTCCGGGGTCACTTCGCGCTCCTCTGCGACAGACCGGCCATGACCGTTCCGTAGGTGGGTCCTTCGCCAGGCCAGTTGATGACTGACCAGTCGGGGCACTGGCTGCAGAAGGCATGGTGGGTGTAGTCGTCGCTCAGGTGGGCCTGGCGCAGGGCGGCCATTTTCTCTCCTGTCCAGGCTTCGGCGATGGATTCCCGCGCCAGATCGGCGATGTTCGCCTCGTGAAGCCAGGCCGCTGGGCAGTAGGCCAGGGCGCCATCCGGCTTGAGCACCAGGCGCTCCCAGGGGTAGAGACAGGGAGTTCGCAGTGGCGGTGCCTCCCGCCACATGCGTCCAGCCACTTCAGGGAAATAGCCGGCGCAGGAATGCAGGCGGCGCAGCACCACCGCTGTGGCGCCCTGGTCTTCCCAGTAGCGTTTGAACTGCTCGGCTTCGGCTTCGTTTCCGGGCTGGCGGACGAAACTGATGATCACGTTAACGCCCCGAGGGCGGCACAAACGGATCAAGGTCCGGGTGTTTTCGTCTACCTGCGACAGGATGCCGCCAACCCGGATGGTTTCGTAGGTGATGGAGTTGAGCGCGTCGATGCTGACGTCGAAGGTAGTCACACCGGCGTCGATAAGGGCCTGTGATCGTGCTTCGGTCAACAGCATGCCGTTGGTGGTGAGGTTGATCGGCAGGCCGGTACGGACAGCCGCGTCCGCCAACATCTCGTCGAGATGGGGGTGCATCAGCGGTTCCCCTTCGCCTGTATAGCGTATGAAGCGGCAATGGCCCAAGCCGAAGGCGGCGATCTCGTCCACCATCTTCCGATGCAGGGCGACGGAAAGTTGATGGCGGTCCTTGCCTTTCGGCCGCATCGCCGTGATGTAGGGGCAATGGATGCAGGCCAGGTTGCAGTATTCCGTCACGTCGACATTGATCTGGGACGGAAAGGCGCTACTCAGGGGAGGAAGAAACTGTCCTTTGGTCACGGCGGGAATCCTTGGTTCAATCCTGGCTCGCCCGCCAGATGACGTCGAAGGCGCGATGGGCATCGGTAACTGTCATGGCGGCACTGATGGGGAAGGTGACGATGTGGTCGGAGACGGCTTCGGTGACGGGCAGCGGCGGACGGGTTCCGTAGAGGGGCATTCGATGCAAGGGAGGGTAGTGGATCGAGAGTCCGATACCCTGCTCCCGGCAGCGGCGCACCAGTTCGTCCCGGGGGATGGTGGCGTCCGCCGGCAGTATGGCGACAAAAAGATGGCGGGCATGATCGGGCGAAAGGATGTCGGCCTGGACGTGGACCCCGGGCCAGCGCTCCGCCAGGGCGGCGACATAATGTTCGGCCACCGCGAGGCGCCGCGCCGCCAGTTTGGGTTGACGACGCAACTGGACGCGTCCGATGGCGGCCTGGAGGTCGGTGTAGTTGCATTTGTAACCTAGTTCGGTCAGATGGGGCGCCAGCAGGGCACTTTTTGGCATCGAGTAACGACGCCAGGCGTTGCTCGGCAGACCATGCTGTCGCAGGGAAGCCAGGCGCTCGGCTCGCTCGCCGTCTGGCAGGGCGATGGCACCGCCCTCGGCGGTGGACAGGGTCTTGTTGGCGTAAAAGCTGTAGCACACCAGGTTGCCGGAAGAGCCCACCGGGCGGCCATTGGGGTAGCGGGCGCCGATGGCATGGGCCGCATCCTCGATGATGGCGATCCCCTCGGGCAGGATATTGCGCAGGGCTTCTACATCCACGGCCAGTCCGCCGTAATGGACGACGATGACAGCCCGTGTGCGCGGCGTGACGGCGGCAAGGAGGGATTCGGGCGTGGAACACAGGGTTTCCGGGGCGATGTCGCAGAACACCGGCGTGGCGCCCAGGTAGAGGGCCGCGTTGGCGGTGCTACACCAGGTGAGGGAGGGGCACACCACCTCGTCGCCGGCGGTTACTCCTTCCACGAGCAAGGAGAGGAAAAGGGCCGCCGTGCATGAGGACACACTGATCACCCGGGGCGCCTCGACCCAGGCGGCCAATTCGTTCTCGAAGGCGATGGTCTCCGGACCCATGCCGACCCATCCGGAGCGCAGGACGCGGGTAACGGCGGCGATCTCCTCGTCGCCGAAGTCGGGCTGGCCGAAGGGCAGGGGCGGCAGGCTGGCGGAAGGAAGGGCGGAGGCCGGGGTGGATGTCATGCTGCGGGGGGGCGGAATCGGTTGGCGAGGGGGCGACGAGGATAACGATGTTAGCGAGGTTAGCGAGCGACGGTGGCTTCCTTGTTGATCTTCTTCACCTTCCAGTTGGCATAACCACCGATCTTGATGCTGTGTTCGGCAGCTGCGTCGAGGATGCGGTGCAGGCGGGCGCGACGCACCTCCTGGTCGATATAGGGCTCGGTGCTATGCCAGAGGTTGGAGGGAATCGAGACCGGGAAACGGCTGACGAGGGACTCCTTGTCTTCGTGAAGGACGATGCCGAACTTGGCCGGATCGGTCCAATAGACGCTGCCCGTGGTTAGAATTAGCGTATTGAGGTTCTCGATGATGTCGAAGTTGTGCCGGTTGCGGATCATGTTGGCGACGGTCTCGTCGATGTCGGCGTCGGTTTCATGGGGAATGCCGATCACCAGATTGATGGCGACGCCGATGTTTGCCGCCTTGGTATAGGCGAGAACCTCCTCGATCATGTCCAGGGTGTAACCCTTCTTGTGCAGCTTAAGGGTATTTTTCGACCAGCCGTCGATGCCGTAGCGAAGATTGCGGAAGCCAGCCTCCCGCAATACATGGAAGTAGTCCGGGGTATACCCCTTCTGTACGCGCAGCTGGCCGACCATGGTGATGCCGCGTATGCCGCGGCGGACCACTTCTTCGCAGACTTGGCGCACCGCTGTCGGATCGCCGGAGAGGTCGCTGTCGTTGAAATGGAACAGGTTGCCGCCCTGGTCCGCGAACCACTCGATCTCGTCGGCCACGCTGGAAGGCGAGCGGCGACGCCAGTGGAAGCGCTCGGCGCAGAAGTTGCAGCGGGACCAGCGGCACCCCCGGGAGAGGATGATGGGGATGAGCTGATAGTTGTTGTAGTTGCGGTAGAGGCGTGGATCCACCCATTCGTAACGGGGATAGCCGAGCACGTCGAGGTCCTCGGGCAACTCGGCGGGAACGAAGGTGAAGGGCAGCGGGCCGCGACGCCGGGGGCCCGGCACGACGCCGGGCACATGGATGTGGCGATGGCCGTCGAGTAGGGCGCGCACCAAGGCCGGCAGGCTGTTTTCGGCCTCGAAGATGACCATGTAGTCGTAGTCAGGGATGACGCGTGGGCTGATGTCCGGGTTGTTGCAATCGTAACCGCCGACAATGATGATCATTTCGGGACGGGCCTGGCGCAGGCGCCGGATCATTTCATTGGCCAAGACCCGGTTGGTGCCATGCAGGGAAAGGCCGAGAATCTTCGGATTGGCGGCAATCAGGCTGGTCATGGCCTGCTCGATCTCCGGCCGGAAGTGCTCGATCATGTCCAGGTCATACCAGAAATCCTCGACGCTATCGATGGCCCATGGGTCCAGGGGCAGCGGACGGCCCTTGGGCGAGGTGAAGCCGGTGCAGCCGTCGAGCAGGCGGCGGGAGTGGAAACGATGGTAGAAGATCATGTCCAGATCGACGGTCTGGAAATTGATGCCCGTGCCGGTCAGGATGTTGTGCACGTAGCCCAGGCCGTTAGGCAGCATGCCGAGGAAGCGAGCCGGCGGGTCAAGGAGGATCATGTCCTTGCCGGGCTCGAAGGCAATGGGGGGAATGGGCAGCGGGTAGATGTTGAATTCCCTGTCCTCAAGGGCGTGCCAGGGTTTCTCGGCTTCCGGCAGGGCGCGGACGAGGCGCTCCCAGTCCCAGATTTGGCCCTCCGTCAGGCGGCCGGCTAGGGCGTGGGCGATGTCCAGGCGCTCCAGGTAGGGCGTGGCCGTGACGAAGACGTGGTCGCTGGCGGTGATCTCTTCTGGCGCCAAGCGGGGAAGGCCATCGAGGCCCTGGAGCGCCTCGGGTGCGGCGCCGGGAAGGACGCCGCGTACCCGTCCGGCAAGGCCAGGCAGATGGCACAGCAGGTAGTCGGCCACCCGACCATCGGTGTCCACCAGCACGACGTCTGTCCAGCCGGCCATCAGCTTGCCTAGGCTTCCGAGCAGGGCCGCATCCTGGTCCGGCTGGAACGAGAAGAGCCGGGGCGCGATGAGCTGTCGCTTATAGGTGAGGATGTCGCGAGCAGTGGAGCCGCCGCGGAAGGTGGCGAATTCGCCCCGGTAGCCCCGGGCGCGCAGAGTTTCCCACATTTCCTTCGGGTCGGCCCACATGGCGAAGACGATGGCGTCGATATCTCCGGGAACCTCGGTGGCGAGGAAGGCATCGCTCCTATGGACCGCGTAACCATGGAAGACGCCCGAAGGCGGTGGCGTACGGTCCACGAAGTGAGGAACCTCGATGCCCAGTTCGGTCAGGATCTCGGCGCAGGACTCGCCAAAATAGGCGGCGCCCCAGACGACAACCTTCTTCCAGCGCTGGTGGATGGGCAGGAATTCCTTGGCGGTGGGGGAGGTGGCTTCCATGGTTTCAGGATGTTGGAGTCGGTGGAGCGGCGGTTGAAGACGTTGCCGCCGGCGCGGCCGTCAGGGCGAGGTAGCGCTGGTCGATGACGCGCTTGACCCGCTCTAGGTGGTTACGGACAAAGACCGTGGGCGGCGGCGAGGCGATGATGGCGTCCAGGTCGGCGCCGTCGAAGCCGTGCGGTATGGCGATGTACTTGCCCTTGTAACGGGTGATGTTGTAGAGGTCGAGATAGTTGTACTCAACGGTGATCGGCGTGTCGAAGAACGTTTCTCCGGCCAGCTCTAGGCGGCGGCGGCGGAATTCATCGCGGCGGGTGGGCAGCAGCGGCACCCACCGCGACAGTACGCCGGGGGTGAGAACGGAGATCAGGTGGCGCAGGCCTCGGCCCAGGAGCGTCAAGGGAGGCGAGCCGTAGCCGAAGATTTCCATGAAATCCTGGGGCAGGGCGAAGAAGGCGCGCAGAGCGCCGGCATCCATGTGCTCACGATAGCCGCCGATGCGACCTTCGTTGAAGGTGGCGCTGTCGCGGTTGAAGACGCGGCGGCCGAACTCTTCGGGAACGCCGGGAACCTGGAGTTTTAGCTGCAGGGACCAGAGTACGTCGGCCTGGAGTGCATCGCTCCCTCCCCCCTGGGCGCCCACCAGTTCCTCGAAGGCCACTGGCGCCACGTTGGGTAGGGCCAGCCAGGGAGCGAAGGCGCCGATGCGGGAACGTAGACTGCCGAGAAGCCAGTCGTCGCCAATGAGCTTGCGCAGGCGTTGGCGGAAATCCAGGCCGTCGAAATAGTGGGAAAAGGCCGTCCGTCCCGGCTTGTGATAGTAGTTGGCCTCGGAGACGACGATGTCGAGAGGGTTGCGATAAATCAGGATCGCCGGGCAGCGGGGAAAGGGATGGCTGCGGTTGCCGAAAGGCTGGCTGCGCACCGTATCGATGAAGAAGTCCCGGGCACTGGTATGGGAGTTGGAGTATTCGACGCAATACCAGGTCTGGGGCTCTGGCGTTTCGGGACAGACCACGCCGCGGCGGTAGCCGAAGGCCTCCGCCAGGCCGTAGAGGAGGTGAGTGCCGCTCTTCGGGATGGAGATCAGGAACAGGGGCTGGCGCGAGAAATGACGCTCCGTGGCCGGGATCACCAGCAAGCCGGCCTGTTGGTCGATGAAGTCATGAAGCAGGGAAGACAGCCGTCCGCCGTCCTGTTCGAGGAACAGGGTGACGTCGGCCGCCTCGCCTGCGGCGAGAGGGCGCACAAAGGCGGGCAGCGGCGTTCCCGGGGCCGGTCTGGCGTGAAACTCCACCGTCGGCTCCGCCTCGTGGAGGCGCCGGGCCAAGTCTAGGGTCTCCGCCGTCAGCGGGTGAAGTAGAAATGAACGGGCTCCCCGTTCGCGGGCGAGACGAATTACCTCCGGGTAGTCATCGACCCCCCGGGGCGGGGTGTGAAGTTCCCGCCCGGCCGGGGCTCCGGACCGCCAGGAAACCTGGAAGAGGGGGGAAAGGTCGGGGGCGCTCATGGTCACGGACTACCGGGATGCCTCGGCGGCCACCTGGGCACCCGCCGCCAGGCCGGCCTCGAAGGGGGCGGGGCCGAAGGCGCCAAGGCGACCGGCGTGATGGGAGCGAAGGTCCTCCAGATGCCGACGGCATTCCTTGGCGGACGACCACTCGCGCCCGAGAACGTCGTTGATGACCGCGTTGATTTCACCGGTGATCTCCTCCGCCAGGTCTGAAACCTGCTGTTCCAGCGCGGCATCCTTGAAGCCCGAGCGCTCAATCTGGGTGTGTTCGCGCCAGGGATGGCGGCGGAAGGGGAAATGTTCCGAATTGAAATTCGATTTGTTGAAGGCAAATTCAAACAGGTCCATGTCCGGAAAATCCATATAGACCTCGCCCCGGCGCAGATGCTCTGAAACCCGTTTCTGGAAGGGGGTATACGCGCTTTCGTCGAGGAACTCGATCTTGCCATAGCCGAGGGCGTCGCAGTAGTCGTCGAAGCCCTGCTCCTTGAGAATGGCCAGATGATCGTTGGTGATCCAGTTCTTCCAGTCGCCGACGATGCCCTTGCCGACGCGGTAGTTGTGCTTGTGGGCCTGGGTAAGGTTAACGTGGTCCAGCTTGGCCCAGATGGAGCGGGCGTAACCGACCGGCAGGGCGATGCCGGCCTCGTCGGCGAGGCGGTTGATGGTGGCTTCGGGGGTCAGGATCAAGTCCTCCCAGCGCATCAGGATGTAGCGCTCCCGGGCGGCGAGAAACTCGTCCAGATAGGTGGCGAGGAAGCTGAACAGGCCTTCGAAGAAACGCAGGTCGGTGTACTTGTAGAGGGCTAGTTGCTGGCGGATGTCGTCGTTGTCCAGTTCTGGCGGGACGAACTTCTGGATGTATTCGCTGGCCAGGGCGTTGATGGAGAAAATCGACGAATTGAGTATGCCGACCGGATTGCGCGACGAGGCGAAACGGGTGTAGTCGGCATAGCCGGGATGCTCCGGCCACAGGCTGGGGGCGGTATGGGAGTGGACGATCTCGTCCATGTCCAAAATTTGGCGCGGATGGCTGGTCACCAGCGTGAAGTCGCCCAGATCGCGCACACCGATGTACTTGCGGAAGGCGGCATGTTCCGTCTGGTCGGCGAGAAGCCACTTTGGTCCGCCCACGAGATAGCGGAAGTTCGGGTTGTAGAGCAGGTCCCGCTCGATACCTTGGCGGGCAAACAGGGCGACGATGTTGTCGGCCAGAATCTGCCCCATCTCCCGCATCATGGCGTTGAGGACACGCTGACGCCGGTCAAGCTTGCTTGGCGCGAAGGGAACGAAATGGATCACCACGCTGGCCAGCAGGGCAAAGCCACTGCGGGGAGCACCGACGACGAGGGGTTTGTAGGGGCCGCTCACGGTGCGTAACTGGCGTCGAGAAGGTCGGACATGAGGGGGCGCATGGGCATCTCGGCGCGGAAGCGCTCAAGCCTTTCCCGGGCCTCTCGCCGGTAGCGGGTACCGGAGGTGAGGGCATCACATGCTTCGAACAGGCGGCCCGCCTCCGCCTCGACCACATAGGGCGACAGGTCACAGGTTTCGTCGCAGCGTTCCGACACCAGCAGGGAGGAATTAGTGATGTGGTAGTGATAGCGCGAGTTGGAAGGGTATTTCCACTCGGCAGATTGGCGGATGTTGACTGCCACCTTGCTGCGTCCGACGAGATCTTCTCGCTGCACGGCGCTGCGCGGCAGGGAGAAGCGCACCGCCAGGCCTCGGACTCGCAAGTCGGACAGAACCTGGTCGCGGTAGGCGGTGGGCGTTCCCGTGAACAGCACGTCAATGTCTTTGTGCTCGTGGGACTGATGATGAACCCGCTCCAACTGGGCCACGTGTCCGTGGGGCAGATAATGCACGTGCTCCAGCCCCAGGCCATGGCGGTAGACCCCGGTCTGGGAGGCGGAGAGATGCCAGACGGCGCGAGCCCTTTGGCTGGCCTCGACGAAGGTGCGATGGCGCTTGCGCCAGTACCGGGGGTTCTCGTAATGAGGAAGGTCGTCACCCTCGGGCCGGGGTTCGCCGAACTGGTTGAAGGTGTCGCCGGTAAGGAACTCAGTGGCGACGATGATGTACTCGGTTCCCGGTGTGGTGGAGAATTCCTTGTAGACCTCGAGAAAGTCGTAGCTGAAGCTCTCTATCAGAATATTCGTCTTACCTGGACTCAGGTTGTGCTCCAGGTCGGCCTTGTGTCCCAGGGATTCAAGGCCGAACTTGATAAGCAACAGCGTTTCATAGACCTGGACCGGATCCTTGCCATGATTTCCATAGACGAGCTTGAATTCCATGACGTCTAGACGTTCCCGTAGCAGGAATTTCGAATCATCGTATATCCCTTGATGAGTTCGGCAATGCCGGTATCGAGGGAGAATGCTGTTTTGAATCCGGTGGCCTCGATCTTGGCGTTGGAAACGATGTAGTTGCGTTGGTCCGGGTCTTTCCCGACGGGCGCCTCAATGAACACAAAGTCAGGACGCTGGCGCTGAATGTGTTCACATAGTTCTCGTTTGGAGACATTGGCGTCGGAAAGTCCGACGTTGTAGATTTGGCCGGCCATCGCTTCGGCATTGGTCAGGGCGTGCTGGAATACGCGGCTGACGTCCCGTACATGGACGTAGTTGCGCTTGAAGTGACTCTCGAACAGGACGACGAAGCGGTCATAGACGGCGCGGTAGGTGAAGTCATTTACCAGCAGGTCGATGCGCATGCGGGGCGACATGCCGAAAACCGTGGCAAGACGGAAGCTGATCGCATTCGGGTGCTGCATGAGTTCCTTCTCGATGCCGACCTTTTCGATCGCATATTGGGAGATTGGACGCAGAGGGGATTCTTCGGTGCAGAAGTTGTTCTCGTCGCCGGTGCCATAGGCGCTGTTGGTGGTCGGCATCAATACGATCTGTTGCTTCGACAGGTGCTTCAGCATCATGAAGATGGCGTCGTGATTGATGGATGTGGCGCCAACCGGATCAAGGCTGCATAAGGGGGCGCCGACCAACGCGGCCAAGGGGATCACGACATCCGCCTGTTTGAGCAGCGGCAGCATGGTGCTTTCGACGCGAATGTCTCCCTTAACGACGGAGAAGTTGGGGTGATGACAGACGTGATTCAGACTCGTCTGCTTGAACATGAAGTTATCAAAAACGGTAACCTGGTGTCCTGCGGCGAGCAGATCGGGTACAAGCGTGGAGCCGAGATAACCTGCGCCGCCGGTGACTAGAATCTTGTAGCTCATGGGTTTCCTTTTCGTTTCTGTTTAATGTTCAGATGGTGAGCAGCGAGTTTCTGCACTCAACAAGGTTTGGGCGCGATGGTAGTCGGCGGGTACGCCTATATCTACGAAGGTGGAGGCGAATTCCAACCCGTAAACCCGTTGCTCGGATGTCAGTATTGCCGGAAATATATCCTCTTCAAGAGATAGCCGATCACCGGGAAGACAGGTGAAATCCCGCAGTATTTGCGGTCGCAGCCAATAGACACCGCCATTCATGAGAATTTCTGCATCTCCGGTGATTTTTAGCGAGCGTATCCGACCGTCTGGGAGTACATCCATGCCCATGTACCGATCTTTATCCGGGCTGCGGAAGAGAGAAAAGCACAGGTCCGCATCTTTCTCGCGTGAAAATGCCTTCAAGGATTCCAGGCCGATTGCAAAGTAGGTATCGCCATTCAGCAGCAAGAACGGCATGTCGGAGTCAAGCTGGGAGGCCGCAAGCAAGGCAGCGCCGCCGGTTCCGAGCGGATGTGTTTCGATGGCGTAGTCCAGGTCGGCGTCCTTGTATCCGTGGCCGAAGTGCTCGATAATGGCTTCGGAACGGTAGCCCACTGAAAGAATGAAGCGGGTGATGCCTTGGGCTATCCAGTAGTCGAGAAGGTGCTCGATAAAGGGACGCCCAGCGACCGGCGCCATGGGCTTCGGCAGTTCGGAGACGACGCTGCGCAAGCGCGTACCGAGACCGCCGGCAAGTATGATGGCCGTGGTCATGGGGCAATCGTCAGGCCGCGTTGAGGATTCGGCATAGCTCGTCGACTTCGGCTTCGCTAAGGTTTGGATAGTTGCCGATATAGAAGCCGTAGAAGTGAATATGCTCCACTTCTGGGAAGTGGGTATGGTAGCCCTCGGGAACGATACCCTTTAGGTAGGGTTGGCGCAGTTGGTTGCCGCCGCCGGCGCTGCCACGTCGGAACTCGATGCCCGCCTCTCGCATGGTGTTCATGAGGCGCTGCACGAAGACTTCATCGGGATGTTGCAATACGAGATTGAAGGCATAGTTGCTGGAGCCTTTGATCTTGAAGTCGGTGCGATATTTTGTTGCGTCGATCTGGCCGAGGAAGCGAAGAAGATTCCGGGTTCGTTGTTTGACGTTCTCATCCAGCCGGGGCAACTGCTTGCGACCGAGAATGCCGCCGATTTCGGTGTTGCGAACGTTGTAGGCCGGGAAGGCGAAAATGAAATCCGGGTTGAGTTCGGGATTTTTCTGCTGGAAATCGGTGCGAACCTCGGGATCGTTGGCTTCGCGCACCATGCCATGGGAGCGCAGCATGCGCGCCTGCTGGTAGACGACGGGATCGTTGGTGCAGATCATGCCGCCTTCGATGGTGCTCATGTGGTGAGCGTAGTAGAAGGAGAAGTTGGATATCCAGCCAAAACTGCCCAGCTTGCCGCCATTGTGGGTCGCGCCATGGGACTCACACACATCTTCAATGAGTGGGATGTCTCGGTGCCGCAACTCGTCGAGCAATTCATCGGTAAGGCCGTCAAAGCCTTGAACATGGGTAAGGAAGACGGCGCGGGTGCGGGGGGTGATCGCGGCGAGAATCTTGTGGGAGTCCATTGCCAGGCTATGGCGGTCAATGTCCGCGAATACGGGCGTGAAGCCGTTTTGCAATACGCTGGCGATGTCAGAAACCCAGGTGAGCGGCGGTACGATGACTTCGCCGCCCTCCGGATGCCGCAGACGCAAGATGGCCATGGTGAGGAGATTGGCGGCGGAGCCGGAACTCACGAATACGGAGTGCTTCACCCCTAGCCAGCGGGACCACTCGTCCTCGAAGGCGCGGACATTCGCACCGTGGGTCAGCATCGGGTCATCCTGTTTCAGATGTTCGATGACGGCATCGAGGTCTTCACGCAGGATGTTGTTGCGCATTAGTGGAAATTTCATGACAATTCCAGAATTGAGTTAAATCAGAGTCAGAGCCTAACCTGGTGGTTGGTGGCCGCTATTGAGGAAGTCACGGACCCGCCGGGTAACGATGCCGACACCGATGCCGGCCTCCTCGTGAAGTTGTTGCCGGGACCCCAGGTCAAAACGGTAGCGACCCTCGACGCCGAGGTTCAGTACCGGTTTCAGGATGCCCTCGCTGGCGAGTAGGTCGAAGACAAGAGAGTCAATTCCGCCACGTCCCTTGAATCCCTCCTCTAGCGTAACCAGACTATCGTAGTGGGAGAGCGCTTCGAGCATCGCCTCGCGAGAGAACCCGGCGATGTTGACCAAGTCGATGATGGCCATCGGGATGCCTTCCTCCGCGAACCGGTCGGCAACCTTCAGTGCGGTGTGAACTGCGTATCCCGTCGCGACGATGCAGATCGTACCGGTTTCACGAAGACAGTTGAAACCGTGCTTGAGGTCACTTGTGGCAGCGGAATAAAGCACGGGGAGAACCTGTGCGTCCAGCCGGAGGTATTTTGGGCGATGGTGGGTCACGCAATGGTCGAACAAGCCTGCCGCAGCGACGTGGTCCGAGGGGGAAAGCAGTCCCATGTTCGGCAGGGCGCGAATGATGGAGATATCCTCGTAGCATTGATGCGTTGGTCCGGAAACCACGTAGCTGTAGCCGGCGCCGACGCCGATCAGATTGACGTTGATGGGCCGAACTTCGGACAAGAGCGCCAGATTCACACGGATCTGCTCATAGCAACGCATGGTGATGAAGGGCGCGATGGCGTAGGCGAAGACCGTGTAGCCTTCCAGCGCCAGCCCCGCCGAGACGTTGATGAGATTCTGTTCGGCGATGCCGACATTGATGAAGCGTTCCGGGTAATCGCGGCGAATTTTGTCCAGCACGGGCGAGCCGAAGTCGGCGCAGGTGAAGAACAGGCGCGAATCATCCGCCATGGCCTCATGGAGGCGGGTGAGGAGCGCGTCGCGCATGGCCATCGGCGCGGTGGTCATGATTCTCCTCCGATCAGGCGATCAAGCAGTTCCGGCTTCGGATTCATTACATGCGATAGCGCCTCGTTTTCCAGCCCCGGTACACCGTGGCCCTTCAGGGTCTTGGCGATGAGTACCTTGGGTTTGCCGCAAGTGAGGCGCTTCATTTGAAGCAGCGTGGATAGAACCAAGGTGACGTCATGGCCATCAATCTCAAAGCACTCCCAGCCAAATGCCTTGAACCGGTCGGCAAGGGGATGGTGGCTGACGATACCGTCGGTGTGACCAAGCATGGCGATCTGATTGTTGTCCACGATCAGGTTCAGGTTATCCAGGTCATGGTGTGAGGCGAACATGGCCGCTTCCCAGTTGGCGCCCTCATGTAGTTCGCCATCGCCGGCCACGACGAAGACACTGCGCTCGTTCTGCTTGCGCTTTAGCGCCAGGGCGACGCCGGTGGCGACGCCGAGGCCGTGGCCCAGAGAACCGTTGACCGTCTCATAACCGGGGATGACCGGATCGGGAATGCCGCCGAGGAAACTCCCGGCCTGACAGACTCGTTCCAGTTCATGCGGAGAAAAGAACCCGAGGTCGGCGAGTATCGGGTACATGCAAATGGAGCCGTGGCCCTTGCTGATGATGCAGCGGTCACGAGTTTCAGCGAGAGGCGCGCTCGGGTCGAATTCCAGGACCCCGCCGTAATACAGTGCGACGAATATCTCAATGGGCGAGAGAGAGGAGGCCAGGCGGGTTTCGGGAGCGCGACGGTGAACCTTGAGCGTCTGGTGCCAGACCCAGCGAGATTTTTCAATAAGGTCGATGGAGGTCATTGCAGGGGGCTTTGCGCGGTGGAGCGAATGTTGGAAAGATACCAGCGATAGGTGTCTTCCAGTCCCCGTTCCAGATCAATCGATGGAGACCATCCGAGACCCTGTATGCGCGAACTATCGAGAAGCTTGCGCGGAGCGCCGTCGGGCTTCGACGTGTCCCAGCGAATGTTTCCTGAGAAGCCGGTGACTTTGGCGGCCTTCTCCGCCAGTTCCTGAATCGAGATGTCTTTGCCGGAACCGACGTTTATCGGCAGCGGCACGTCAAAAATCGGGGTGGAGAGCAGCATCAGGCAGGCGGCGGCCAGATCATCGGCGTGAATGAATTCACGACGGGGTGTGCCAGAACCCCAGAGTGTGACCTCCCTGGCGCCGCTTGTCATTGCTTCATGGAAGCGATGCAGAAGGGCGGAGAGGACATGGCTGGAGCCGGGATTGAAGTCATCGTTGGGGCCGTAGACGCTGTTGGGGATGAGGGGGATGAAGCGGGTTTCTCCAAACTGCTGATTGTAGGCCAGGCACATCTGGACGCCGGCGAGTTTGGCGGCGGCATAGGCCATGCTGGTGGGTTCGGGCTTTCCCGTCAGGAGCATGTCTTCGCTCATGGGTTGTGCGCACTCGCGGGGATACATGCAGGACGAGGCGAAGAACAACAGGCGGCGGACGCCGGCAGCATGGGCTATTTTGATGACATTAAGCTGGATTGCCAGGTTGTTGGTAATCAGGTCAGCGGGGTAGGTCTGGTTCTGGATAATGCCGCCGACCTGGCCGGCGGCCAGCACGACGTAGTCTGGACGATGCTGTTCAAAATAGCGGCGTACCGCGTCGGCGTCCGACAGTTCAAGCTCGGCATGGGTCGGTTGCAAGAGGCGGGAAAATCCAGCACCGGCCAAGCAGCGGCTAACGGCGGAGCCGATAAGTCCGGTGTGGCCGGCGATGTAGATGCGAGCGTCCTTGTCCATGGATGCCTAGTGTTCAGAGGCCGTTGGGTTGGTAAAGCACAATGCGACTCCCCGAGTCCTCGAAATTGAAGGGGACGTGGATCAATGACTGGAGCCGCTCTCTGATCGCAGCGTGGTTCTCTGGCTTGGCGAAGAGCAGCATGAAGCCGCCACCGCCTGCGCCAAGCAGTTTGCCGCCGAGTGCCCCCGCGCGCAGGGCTTCTTCATACAGGTTGTCGATCTGCGGCGTTGAAACCCGGTCGGAGAGGCTGCGCTTGAATTTCCAGCTCTGGTCGAGCAGGCGGCCAAATTCTTCGATAGGCGTATTGCCGTCCTGAAGAATATTTATTGCCTCATCGACCAGATCGCGCATGTGCGTCAATTCGGATTGCCGATGCTTCAGGTTCTGAATTTTTGATTTGGCGACTTCAGAAGCGATGCGCGAAAGACCGGTAAAACAAAGCATCAGGTGACTGTGTAAATCGTCGCGTCGGTGAGCGGGGAGGATGACCGGGGAAACATTGAAGCCGCCAGAGCGCATGAATTCAATGCGATTAAAGCCACCGTAGGCGGCAGACACCTGATCCTGGGAACCGACGCTTTCGCCGATCAGGTCTTGTTCGATGTGAATGGCGTCTTTTGCCAGATTTTCCTTGCTGGCGATTCTTCCGCGCAGTCCGGCCAGGGCATGGACGAGGCCGACGGTGAATGAAGAACTCGATCCAAGGCCGGAGCGGGCCGGCAGGTCGCCGTCATGGTGTATTTCCAGACCCTTGTCGATTCCGGCCCAAGCAAGAACCGCTTTGACGGCGGGATGCTGAATCTCGTCAATCGTTTTTACGTTCTCGATCAGTGAGTAAACGATGCGGTGTTTGTGTTCAAAGAAGGGCGGCAGGTGGCGGCAGGTGATGTAGCAGTACTTGTCGATCGTCGTGGCGAGAACGGCGCCGCCGTGTTCGTGGTACCAGGCCGGATAGTCCGTGCCGCCGCCGAAGAAGGAGATTCTGAAAGGTGTGCGCGTAATAATCATGGCGGTTTAATTGCCGAGTAACTGCCGACGCATGGGGATGGCAGCCATTTCGACGATGTTGTTGCGTTCCTGAAGGCCGAATTTCCGCTCCACGAGGCCGAGATAGGCGGGATGGGTGAAGTAGGTCTGCCAGGCATCGTCGCGGAAGCGAAGCACCTGAGCCGAGGAGAGATGCTTGGTCGGCAGCGGTTGGCTCTCGTAGGAGAGAAAGGCGTAGCCCTCGTAGGAGGTCGGCAACGACCAGCCGTTCTTCTTCGCCACGTAGTACATGGGGCTGCCTGGCAAGGCCTGGCACGGATACATGTTGGCCATTTCGGTGTTCAGCTCCAGAGCCAGATCAAGAGTTTCTTGCATGGTCTCCAGCGTGTCGTCGGGAAAGCCGAAGATGTAGTTGCTGATGACATTGATGCCTGCGTCCCGAACGGTGGTGCAAACATCGCGGATATTGACTTCCTGAAAGGAGCCTTTAGAGACTTCTTGGCGCACCTGTTGGTTGCCGGCTTCAACGCCCAGGGCCAGCCAGTTGAAGCCCGCGCGTTTGAACTTTTCGAGAATCTCGGCCCGTACCGTATCGACACGGGAATAGGCCCACATGTTGAAGCCGAAGTCGCGCTCGCTGACTTGATCGAGGATGGGCATGTAGTACTTGCGATTGAGGAAGAACATTTCGTCGCTGATGCGTAACGTACGAACCCCAAGCCTCGCCAGCTTTTCCATTTCACGCATGACCCAGGCGGAACTCCAGAAGCGCATGCCGCGAGAATCCGTGGCGCTGATGCCGTCCTGATTGTCGGTGCGATTGAGGATGTTAATCATGCAGAAATCGCAGCCGAATTGACAGCCTAGAGAGGTGTAGATGGCGGCAAAGGGAGTGCGCTGGCCGTGATCGAAGCCCGCATGCCAGAAGTGGGCGCGGTATAGGTCGAGAGGCTTGTCGCGGTAGGGTAGAAGATCCCAGGCGTAGCCCGGAAGGTCTTCGTCCATCCGGGCCTGCGGCACTACGCACTGGGGGGTATTCAGGCGCAGGGTGGTGGAACCATCAATTTCCCGCGTCTTGTAGCCTATGCCTTTGATATGCGGCAAGTCGCCGGCAAGATTGCTGGCCAGCAGGTTGTGCAAGGCATAGACGCCTTCGTTGAGCAGGACGATGTCAATGCAGTCGTGGGCCAGGACTTCCTTCGGCAGGGCGCTGGTGTGGGAGCCGACAATGCTGATGGGAAGGTCTGGACAGGCTTCTTTGAGGGCGCTTGCGAAACCCAGGGCGCCGATCATGCTGGTCGTTCCGGAATTTGGATTCTGACCATAGACCACCAAGGTCACCAGACGCGGGGCAATTGCCCGCACACGCTCCACGGATTCCTGTAGGGTCAGTTTTTCTGCATCACAGTCGAGAATGCCGACGCCGAAGCCCTTGTGACGACAAGACTCCGCCAGCAGCAAGGCCCAGGTGGGAGGCTCAATGGCTGAGAATACTTTGGCCAGCCCTTGATAGGCCTTTGCAGAGGAATCCGGATTGACGAATAAGACGTCCATGGCGATGAAGGGTGGGCAGGTGGCGGCGATGGGCTAGAAACTGGGAGCAATATCCTGGTCGATCCAGTCTGCATACTGGCGGCAACGAATTTGGCTGGTGTGTCGAGTCAGTACGCAATTTCTGGCATTAGTCACGAGTTCGGCGCGCCAGGAGGGGTTCTCGCGAAGCTGGATGAGTTTCTCGGCAAGCTCTTCAATGGAGCTGAATAGAACAATTTCCCGATCGTCTTCAAAAAGTTTGGAGCATGCGGGGCGGTCGGGCGGCAACCAGCTAACGCTGGGTACTGACGCCGCCATGGCTTCAACAACCCGGCCTGAATAGGACTTGGCAAAGGTGGGCAGACTGACGCTGGCCATGCCCAGTCTGAACCCGTCCAGCAGCATGCGGAAGATGTCTTCCCGCAAGCGGGGGATTTCTTCGACAAAGGCGTGGAAGGTCGCTTGGTCGAGGTTTCCCGCCAAGAGTCGCTGTCGCATTTCCCGGTTGATTTGTTCAAAGCGCGGTAGCGTGTCGCTGCTCCGCTCGGGTAACTGGAAATGGGGGCGGCACATCAGGCCTTCCAGACGTGGGTCGGCGAGATACTTGTTACGGGGAAGTTCGGCCGCCAACGGGAAGGAATAGGCAGGGCCGGTGAAATAAGCGGCGCCAATAAAGGAAGCTACATCGCGGTTCGGCGGCGGCTCGTCGCGAACGAAGCGTTCCGGCGTCATGAACAGGTTTTGTACCGTCGAAATGCCGAAGTGGGCGTTAATTTCTTCAACATCCACTTCGTCGATAGCCATGGCATGGGTGCAATGCCGCAAGCTCTCATACGCTTCCAGCTTCCTCTTCTCAAGGAAGGGAAGGGCTTTCAACTCCAGTTCGGTGTGGTTCAGCGATTCCAGGATCACTCCAACCCGAACCGGTGCCACGGTCTTGAGCCAATTCCAGAAACGTTCATTGAAGCTGGCGTGATTGCACCAGACCCAGGCTTCATCGAAGGTCTGGCCGGCAAGAAGTGCCGGTGCGTGATGAATGAAACTATCTTCGGCATCCGGATGGCGACCGTGGATGGCCGGGAGGAGGGTGCAGTGGTGACCATTACTCTCGAAGCCGTCCTTGAACGCGTAGGAACCGGTGTACGACCAGGAACGGCCCTGTTCCCAGTTGTCGAATTCAAGCATTACCAGCAGGATGTTCTTGGCCATGAGAAGACGGTGCGTTTGGTTTGTAGCCGTAGCGATTGCAATTAGTGGGCCAACGCCTTCAGTCGGTGTGAAGCGCTTGCCGGGCTGAGTTTGTTTTTAGGATCGCCGTCTCCATGTCAGTCCAGATGTCCACTTTCAGTTCGTGTGTTGCCCGACGTGTATCCGGCACATACCGTTGCCGCGCCGGGGCCGATGCCTTGCCCAGAATCTCGACCCGTTTCTCCGGCGCCAACACGCGGCGTACCGAATCGGCCGCTTCCGCCAGGGTTATTGCATGGGATGAACCCACGTTGTAGGCGGCCCCGGCCTGGCCACGGCAAAGCAGCGCCAGCAGCCAGACGGCCAGATCGGCAGCATAGAGAAAGCTCCGAAGCTGTCGGCCATCTCCATTAACGGCAATAAATTCATTTTCCTGAGCGTCGCGGATGAACTGGCTGATGGCCAGGTGTTCCGGCAGGCCGTGACCGATGAAGGCAAAGCAGCGGGCGACGACCGGTTCGATGCCATGGGTGTGGGCATAGCTGGCGCCAAGCATCTCCATCGCGCGCTTGCCCTCGCCGTAGGCGTTGTCGGCCTGAAATGGAGCGCAGGCGAAGACATCGGTCTCGCACAGGCGCTCGATCTGTTGCGGTTGCTCGCCATAGATGGCGCCGGAACTGAGCAGCAGAATCCGCCGGGTTGGGGCGGCAAGGGCGTGGTCGAGAACGTGGCGGGCGCCGGTGACGATGGTGTCAAAAAGCTCAATCGGGTCGGCCGCCGCTGCGGGCGAGGTGTCCGCAGCGCCGTGGATGAAGGCGTCGAAGGGGCCTTGCGGTAAATCGTAGTGGCGCACATCGCCCTGGGTCCAGGAAAGCCAGTTCATGGCCCGGCATTCCGGGTGCGCCAGGAGAAAACTCTCTGGGCTGCGGGAAAGGGCGACGACCTGAATCCCCGCCCCCCGGCGGTTCAGGCTATGGATGGCCAGCAGCAGCCAATAGCCAATAAAGCCGGTGGCGCCAGTCATGAACAGCCGTTGGCCGGCAAGCTCGGGGAGTGGATAGGCGGCGAGAAAGGGTTCCAGGTCGGCCATGAGTTGGTTGACCAGTGCCTCTCTTTGTCGGGGGATGTGGACGGAAGGCATGGTGCGTTCAATACATCAGAATCAGCGGGTGTTGACTGGACAGGGTTCGGGCAATGGCATCCTGTGCCTTGTGGGAGGACACTAGAACTGGCATGCCGTGGAACTCAGCCAAACTGCTTGGCGGCATAATTTTCTGGCCCGCGAGGTATTTTCCTTGCAGGTTGGGATTGCCATCGACAATGCCCCGGATGTTATTCAGCAGTCCCCTTTCCGCCAATTCAGGCAGGAGCCGGACCGTGTGGCTGCCGGCGCCGTAGATGAGGAAGGGGCCGGAGACCTGGGCGGCAATCCGCGCCAGGGCGGCATTCAGTGATCTTCTGGACTGGGCCAGGTATGAATCCATGGGGTCCGGCGACTCCATGTCGTCAGGCAGCGGATTCGTATCGGCGCGGAAAAACAGACCGAACAGACTATCGGTGGCGCCGACCAGATCAACGATTTCCAATGCCACGGGAGAAAAACCAAAGCTGGCCATGAATCGGGTCAGCGATGTCTGGCTGAAGTATTGGATGTGCTCCAGTGAAAATTCGCCGAAAGGTTCTGTATCTGCGCCGGAAAAGCGCTCCAGGGCGGGGACTTCGAGCAAGACCCGGGTGTCGGTCGGTAGTTTGGCAAGTAGGTCAGCCATTTCCTTTCGGGCTTCGGGCAGGTGTTCAAGGACTCCGGTGAGGCACACGAGGCCAAGCTTGTCCATCGGGAGCAGGTCGCTGGCTTGATGGAAATATCCTGTCTTCACCTGGTCCAGACCGAGTATGTCTCTGGCGCGGGAGGCTGCGTCGGGGGCTGGGTCGAGTCCCATCACGCGGAGAAATCCGGCTTGGCGAAAGTCATCCAGCAGTGTACCCACGCCGCAGCCGAGGTCCGCTATTCCGCTGTCCGTGGGCAGATGGGGCAGGCAAAGCCGAACTGCGACTTGTGCGCGAAAGCGATCCAGGGCCGATATGTCGTGTTTGTCCCGGAGCGCATCGTATTTCGACAAGCGCTGGTAGTAGTTGGCGTAGGTCGCCGGCGCCGGTAACCGGGCCGCGTAGTGAAATCCGCATTGGCCGCAACGACAGACCTCGTAACTCATATCGAAGCCGTCAATGGGTTCCAAACGGTTCAGGTGTAGTGCGATGGGTTTGTCGCCGTCGCAGGCGGGGCAGTGACGTTGCCATAGAAGCGGGCTGCGGCTCATCTCTCCGTTCCGTAGATTTCGTCAAGGCCGTGCAGATCTGTTTCCGGTACGCCGAGGGACTTAAGCTGGGTTGCGATTTCTTCCTTGTACGGATTACTGGCGATCAAGACCGGCAGGCCTTTCATCTGACCCGGGTTGTAGGGCTCGACAATGAAACCGCCCATGGCACGCCCGTGGCGATCCGGATGGGTGTCGCAGATTGCCGCGACGGGCAGGACCGGGAGCAGGGGGAGTACGTAGTTATGAAAATCACCTCCCGTGGCGTAAACCACGAATCTTTCTCCCAGGCAGGCAAGGAATCGCCCCCGCAATTGTTCCCTTTGGTCATCAGGGGTGCGGGCGATAGCGGCAATCAGCCGCAGGCTATCGGGATAGACCGGTGATTCAAAATGGCCGGAGCTTATCTGACGTATGTCAAAGCCCATTCCTTGGACCAGGACGGCGAGCGATGCCGGCGTGAATTGGTGGACATGCTCGGGATGGGCATCCCGCTCCAGGAGTGGGCTTCCTGAGCGATTGGGTACTTCCAGAATCAGATGGCCGTTGGGTTTGAGGAGCCGTTTCCAGTGACCGATTTCGTCCAGAATGGCAGGGATATGTTCCAGAACGTGGAAGGCCAGGATCAGATCGAAGGGGGCTTCATGGCAATCGGCGCTGACGGACTGAATGACATGGTCGAGCTTCCCGCCTGCGGTCAGGGCATCGGCGGAAATTTCCAGTCCGACGTAGGCGACATCGGCGATTTGTTTGATCCGGGCGCCGAGATGTCCTTCGGCGCAGCCGATCTCAAGAATTCGCATGCCCCCGGTCAGAAAGGGAGCGATGGTGTTCAGGCGATCATTGAGCTTCCGCTGTAGATTTTTTTCCTCGACGGCATTTCTACCCTGGCTGGCGGCATAGTGGGAGAGGGGCAGCGGCGCCTCGCGCCAGCGATGGCCGCATGTCAGGCATTCCCGTTCCGCCGGTATGCCGGTGCAGGAATGGTTTCCCCGGCAGCAGGGGCAAATCCGGTCGGTCATCGTCTCGCAGCGATGGACGCGGGAGACAGAGGTCCCTGCATTTCTGCTTCGAGTTGCTCCAGCGGCAGCAGCGGCGACATGTCTTCCATGGGCATTGAAAGCATGCCTCCATCGGGCTGGGGGATGGCGGCCACCTTGGGCCACAGGGATTCGTCCGGCATCAACATCACTTCACAGAGGAAGGGTCCAGGGTGGGCAAGGGCGTCGCGAATGCCGGCTTGGAGTTCCGCCACGTCATGAATCCGGTTGGAGGCAATGCCATAGCTGCGACAAATGGCTTGCAGGTCCGGAAGGGTCAATTTGGCTTCGGGGCCGGTTCCTACATAGCGCCCCTCGAAGTAGTTGCGCTGGGTGTTGCGGATCGAGGCGTAGCCGCCATTGTTCATGATGAAAATAATGATCGGGAGTTTCAGTCCGGCAATGGTGGCCAGTTCTTGGATATTCAGTTGCAGGCTGCCGTCGCTTTCGATCAGGATTGTCTTCTGGCGGTTCTTCGCCAGACAGGCGCCGGTAGCGGCGGGAAGGCCATAGCCCATGGCGCCCAGGCCCGAGGTGAGGAATACTCTTTGCCCTGGCTTGTTGCGAAATACCGTGTAGAAGGCTTCGATGCCTAGCCCGGAACTCCCGGTGGTGATAGGTGTATCGGCGGGAAGTTCGTTGCTCAGGGCGTCGGCCAGGTGATAGTGGCTGATAGCGCCCGAGGTTGGGAAAGCGCCGCCATCAAGCACCGGATAGCGGTTCTTCCAGTCCAGACAGCGTTCGCGCCAGGCGTTCCAGCGAGTCTGGTGCGCTTGTTCTCCCCAGGCGTGGCCGAGGGCCTCCAGGTAGTCGCGAGCATCGGCGCAGACCGTTGTGGTTTTCCCCATGTCGAGCTTCGCCAGTTCGGCTGGATCAATATCCACCACGATTTTGTCGGCAGTGCGGGCAAAGTTGCGCGGGTTGTAGGCGGTAATGACGTTGTCGAGGCGGCATCCCACGGCGATCAACAGATCGGCGTTCTGAATCGCCAGGTTGGGTGCGCGCAAGGCAACCACGCCGGGCTTCCCCACCTGGAGGGGATGGTCGTGGGGCAGCAGATCAAGGGCGTTCCAGGTGGTTGCCACTGGAATGCCGAGGGTTTCGACGGTACGTCGGAAGGCGTCGGTGCCGCCGGCAAGGCGGATGCCGTGTCCCGCCAGAAGCAGAGGACGTTGGGCCTGCTTGAGCAGCGACAGGGTCTGTTCAATCGCGGGTTGGAGCACCGTCGTGGATGCGGCTTCGTCGTAAGCGCCTTCGTAACGGGCGAGTTGGTCGGGATCGACTTGGCTGGCTTGAACGTCAAGGGGAATGTCGAGCCATACCGGACCTTGGCGACCGTTGCGGGCCAGATGCAGGGCCTTTTCGAGGTGGAAACGAATCTGCTTCGGGTCGTCTACCGTGACGGCGTATTTCGTCACCGACTCCACCAGTCGAACGATGTCGACTTCCTGTACACCCATTTGGCGCACACCACGGTTGCCGATGCGGTCGGCGCGCTTGACTTGACCGGATATCACCAGCATCGGCGTGGATTCGATCCAGGCGCCGACAATGCCGGTGATGGCATTGGTGGCGCCGGGGCCGGTGGTGACGAGGGCAACGCCGATGTTCTCGGTCATGCGACCGTAGGCCTCGGCGGCGATGGCGCAGGCCTGCTCGTGGTGCTGGGGAATGTATTCAATATCCGGATTCAGGCCGAGAGCGTCCACAAGATGCATCGCTCCGCCACCAGGAAGCAGGAAGACGTGGCGCACACCCGCCTCGGCAAGGGCCGACATGATGTAGTCGGCGACACGAACGGAGGCGCCCATCAGGTCTGCATCCAGTAGGTCAGGAGCGTCTTTCTGTCCGTGTTGGCGAGGATCGCCGGGTCGGTGTAGTAGGAGTCGTCCCGGTAGTGGGTGGAGGATATTTCTTCAAAAACAACGCCAGTTTCGGTGTGGAACATATGGCGAACCCCGCGCTGAACCACGATGACGTCACCGGGCTTGCCGTGACGCTCGATACCATCGAGGCTGATATGCACTTCCCCGTGGAGGACGATGAAGGTTTCTTCCTTCTTCAGGTGATATTGCTCAGGATGGGTCTGGCCTGGCAGCATGATGATGAGCTTCTTGCAGTATTCCCGATTCACCACGGTAATCATAGTCATGCCGAACTCGCTAAAGCGTTCCATGCCGTAGTGGTGGGATATTTCGAGATCGGATTTGCCGGGGACGACGATATGTCCGTCCTGGAGCAGCATCTTGACCCGGTGCACGGCTTCCCAAACTTGCTGACGCAGAGCGCGGGAACTCGTATTTTCGTTAGTGAGCGCGGCATCCGGGCCAATAGCGTGGGTGGCCTGATACTGGGAATATTTCGACCAATCGTTGGCCAGCACCTGGCCGGGCATGGGCGGGAAGGCAAAGAACACATCATCGTCGGTGATCGCCTGGCCTGGCATGATTGGATGGCGGGCAAACACGCCGCGCCGCAACTCATTCAGGCTGTCGGCTTCCTTCTGGCCTGCTACGATCCGCCCTTCTGTTGGGCCGCACATGGATAAGGCTTCCTGCGCGGCGACGAGCCAATCTCTTACTTGTTTTGGAGATGCCGAGTAGGCGTTGAGGGGCCATTCTGGGGTTGGTACCCCAACGTGCTTCTCGAACACCGTTGCTCCCTTGGCGATGGCGAGCCGGATAGGGGTCGTATCCGAGGGAGATTCGTGGGTAGAGAACCCCACGGCAAGGCGCGGGTAGCGCCGGGTCAGGAGGTCGATCTGGTTCAGGTTCAGGTGATCTGCCGCTGCTGGATACTCGCCAACGCAGTGCATTAGGCTGATGGGGCGTCCCCGGTGTTCAAAAAAACTCACTACTTTGTCCATGTCATCAAGACTGGCGCCGGCGGTCGATGCGATGATCGGCAAGCGGCTCTTTGCAATTCGTTCCAGCAACGGCCAGTCGGTGAAGGAGCAACTGGCGATCTTGATGCTCTCAAAGCCATGATTCTCAATGCGGCCAACCGAGGCTTCATCGAAGGCGGTGCAGATCGGCATGAAACCCTGGGTGCGCATTTCGTCCACTAGACGGCGGAAATCGGCCTCGTCGAGCCGGGTGTCGAGAAAACGCTTGATATACCTTAGGTCGGTACGATTGCGATAAGCCGGATGGACAAAGCTGTCTAACTCCCGATACTGAAGCTTGAATGCAAATCGGTAAGGGAATTCGCGCACCACAGCGCCAAAGTCGCGAATCACGCGTAGGCCATGCTCCACATTACCCATGTGGTTATTGGCCATCTCAAGGATGAACAGCGGTGGTGATGCCATTAGGATGCCTTCAGGAAAGAACTACCAGCCGAGACCGAAAAACTGGTGCAGTTTATCCGACACGTAATCCAACTGGGCTAGCTCAAGGCCAGGGTAGACCCCCAGCCAGAATGTATTTTCCATGATTTGGTCGGAGCACGGGAGATTCCCCACGACCCGATACTGGCGTCCGTCGAAATAGGGCTGACGCAACAGGTTACCGCCAAACAGCAGGCGGGTGCCAATGTGGTGCTGATCCAGGTAACGCAGCAGGTCCACTCGGGATATTCCGGTCTCTGGGCGCAAGGTCAGAGGAAAACCAAACCAGGAAGGGGACGCATGGGCTGTTGCTTCGGGCAAGGCGAAGTAGTGTTTAAGGTCCTCTAGCCGCTGCAACAGGTACTGGAAGTTGGTCTGCCTGTGGCGGACAAACTCCGGTAGACGTTTCATCTGAGCTAGGCCGCAGGCAGCCTGCATGTCGGTTATCTTGAGATTGAAACCCAGATGGGAATAGATGTATTTGTGGTCATAACCTTCCGGCAGGTCGCCCAGCTTCCAGCAATAACGCTTGCCGCAGGTGTTGTCTATTCCGGGAGGACAGAAACAATCTCGGCCCCAGTCGCGAAAAGATTCCATTGCGCGCCGCAGGGTGTCGTCGTTGGTGAAGACCGCTCCGCCTTCGCCCATGGTGATGTGATGAGCGGGGTAGAAACTTAGCGTACCGATGTCGCCAAACGTTCCGACGTGCTGATCGCGGTAGGTGGAGCCTAGGGCGTCGCAGCAGTCTTCAATAACCCATAAGTCATGAGCGCGAGCGAAGGCCATGATGGCGTCGAGATCAAATGGATTGCCCAGCGTGTGGGCCAGCACGATAGCCCGCGTTCTGGGCGACAGGGCGGTTTCCAATAGGCTGGTGTTGATGTTGTAGGTCGGTAGCGAGACATCGACGAACACGGGGACTAGGCCGTGAAGGAGGATGGGGTTAACGGTGGTGGGGAATCCCGTGGCGACCGTGATGACTTCATCGCCCGGCGCCAGGGCGCGATCTCCCAGCAGGGGGGAAGTTAGGGCGGAAATGGCGACCAAGTTGGCCGAGGAACCGGAATTTACGGTGAGGGCGTGGCCCGCGCCGATGAAGCTGGCGAGCTTTTCTTCAAAGGCTTCATTGAAACGCCCGGTTGTTAGCCAACCGTCAAGACAGGCATCGACCATATAGGCAAATTCATCTTCGCCGAGCACTTTCCCGGAGACCGGGACGGGGTCGATGCCGGGATGAAAAGAGGCGACCTTTTTATTCTTCGCCACATAGTGCCGCACCTGCTCAAGAATGGCGTTGCGTTCGATATCCTGAGTCATTGGGTTTGGCCTACGTACTGGTCGATTTGCTTAAGAGAGAACTGGCGCATGTCTTCTCCATGAAGCCAGGCCCGCTGCCAGGCGATGATTGCTTCTATACTTTGGTCGATGCTGAAGTGTGTTTTCCAGCCAAGCTCTGCGCGGGCCTTGCTGCTGTCCAGGCGCAGCAGCAAGGCCTCGTGGGGTTGCGGCGACGGATCGGCAACCCACTGAGCCGGCGGTCCCCAGGCATCAGCCAGGCGTTGCAGGAGGCTCTCGACGGAAAGCATGTCGGCGTCAATCGGGCCGAAATTACAGGCACCGACATGACGTCCCTGGGCCAATTCAGCCGCCAACATAATGTAGCCGGCCAAGCCATCGAGGACATATTGCCAAGGACGAACCGCGCGGGGAAAGCGGATCGTGAGGGGGGCGCCTTCTTGCCATGCCTTCAGGGCATCGGGTATCAGACGATTTAGCGCCCAGTCGCCGCCGCCGATGATGTTGCCAGCGCGGGCCGTTGCCGTGGCCGTCGTGTCTTGCAAATAGGAATCGCGCCAGGCGGCTGTGACCAATTCAGCGCAGGCTTTGCTGACGGAATAGGGATCACGCCCTCCCATGGGTTCATTTTCGCGATAGGGCCAGAGCCACTCTTGATTCTGGTAGCACTTGTCGCTTGTTACGACGAGCAGGGACTTGATTGAGCCAGCCGACCGGACGGCTTCCAGCAGATTGACCGTACCCATGACGTTGGTAGCCATGGTGCCGACCGGGTCGCGATACCCCTCCTTGACGATGGCTTGGGCGGCAAGATGGAAAACGACTTCGGGCTTAATGGACTCAACAACGTCAAGAACCCGTGCCGCGTCCCGCAGGTCGCCAAGGATGCTGTCGATTCCGTCAGCAACACGAGCGGCTTCATAGAAACAAGGAGATGTCGACGCCGGCAGAGCGAAACCATGCACGTCGGCACCCAAGGATTGCAACCAGAGAGAGAGCCAACCGCCTTTGAAACCCGTGTGACCAGTAATAAGAACCCGTCGCCCTTGCCAGAACTCTCGCGTCAGTCCCACATGCGCCACGGCGCGTCTCCTTGTTGCCAGAGGGTTTCCAGATGGGTCTTGTCGCGCACCGTATCCATCGCTTGCCAGAAGCCGGTGTGGGTATATGCGGCGAGTTGATCTTCGGCCGCGAGTTGTTGTAGCGGGCCTTGCTCCCAGGTGACATGGTCGCCGTCGATATAGTCTAATGCCTTCGGCTCAAGCACAAAGAAACCGCCATTGATCCAGCCGCCATCGCCGTTGGGTTTCTCTTGAAAACTGTGTACCCGGCCGGCGGCAAGGTTGAGCGCGCCGTAGCGTCCGGGGGGCTGCACTGCAGTGATCGTGGCGTAGCGCCCTTGGCTGCGATGGAAGGAAAGCAATTCATCCAGCCGAATATCGGCTACGCCGTCTCCATAGGTAAAACAGAACGTCTCGTCGCCAACGTATTCACGGACACGACGCAGGCGGCCCCCGGTCATGGTGTTTTCGCCGGTGTCGATGAGGGTGACTTTCCAGGGTTCCGCGTGACGCTGATGAACCTGCATCTCGTTTCTTGACAAATCGAAGGTGACATCCGACATGTGAAGGAAGTAATTGGCGAAATATTCCTTGATGATATAGCCCTTGTAGCCAAGACAAATGATGAAATCATTGATGCCTTGAGCAGAGAATATCTTCATGATGTGCCAAATGATTGGCCTTCCTCCCACCTCGACCATGGGCTTGGGTTTGAGGTGGGATTCTTCACTGATACGGGTCCCATATCCTCCGGCGAGAATGACGCACTTCATGGAAATATCTCCGAGGCCTCAAGGAGGCAGGGCTAGACAACGGGTCTGCTGCAGATGGCATTTGGTTTTTGCAACTACGGTGCTAATTAGGGCAGAACCGATGGGGGCCACCTTTCCGGAAAGAAATACAGTAGTCAAGCGGCCACCACCCGGTTTTTGCCTGCCCGTTTTGCCAAATACATCGCCGAGTCGGCCCGCTTAACGGCCTCGGCGGGTTGTTCGCCGGTGTTCAGCTCGGCGACGCCGCAGCTGAAGGTGATGAGTATCTTCTCGTTACGGTGCAGGAAGAACTTCTTTGTCAGTTCCCGTTGCAGCCGCGTCATGGCCTTGACGCCATCGTCGAGGGCGGTGTCGGGCAGGAGGATGACGAACTCCTCGCCGCCGTAGCGGGCCAGGGTGTCCTGGGGGCGGATGGTTTCGCGCACCACTCGTGCCAGATGGACCAGGGCCGCGTCGCCGGCATCGTGGCCGAGGCTGTCGTTGAGCTTCTTGAAGTTGTCGATGTCGAGCAGCGCGACGCTCAGCATGCCCTCATGACGCAAGGCACGGGCGACTTCCCGCTCCAGGGCTTCATCCATGCCCTTGCGGTTGAGGGCACCGGTGAGGGGGTCGTGACGCACCATCTCGCTGGCCTGGCTCAGTTCGGTTTGCAGGCGGTTAACTTCATGTTCGGCTTCATCGACCCGCAGACGCATGTCACGCAATTCGTCACGGGAGCGCTGGGCATCGAGCTGGATGACGCGGGTTTCGCGCATGACTTCGTCGAGGACATCTGAGAGTTCGGTGATGTCCTTGGCCTGGCTGATCTTCTCGGCGCATTGCTCGATCTTGTCGTGGTAGCCGCCGGTGGAGTCGGAGAAAGAGGCGAGCCGATCCACAAAGGTGGCGAGCATGGTCTTGAGCTTGTCGCGGGCGTCGTTGAGGCTCTTCTTCAGGTTGCCCTGCTTGTAGATCACCTCTTTCAGCCGCCGCTCCACGTCATCGAGACGGCGCAAATTCAGGGGCTGGCTGACGATATCCAGGACGACGCTGATCTGGCCCTGGAGCCAGTTGTCATCGAGCACCAGTTCGTTGATGTTCTGGATGATGAGGTTGAGTAGGTGCAGCAGGGCGCCTTTGAGTTCGGCCTGATCCTCGGCGACGAACTGAAGCCGGTAGGTGAACTTCTTCATGTGCGCCGTGAAGGCGGTGATTTCCTCCGGCTTGCGCGCCGCCCGTACTTCCTGGGCAAGGGTTTCCGCCTCGGTCGCGAGCTCGGGTGTGTCCACCAACAGGATGTGAATGGTGTTTTCCAGTAGCTGGGCGATCAGGTCTTGTAGTTCGCTTCCCAGCGGCGCGGCATCGGCGTTTGTGCTGGCCGATTCCTTCTTGGAGACAGGCTTTGCCTCCTCGGTCACCGGCGTGGCTTCCTCGGTGACGGGAGCATCTACCAAAGAGGCACTCTCGTTATCAG